>Ga0172379_10000897_pt1 | contig 66809 bp, 62 predicted proteins | sample GrowelOW334metaG_FD_119756 | JGI IMG/M metagenome (GOLD analysis project Ga0172379, IMG submission 119756) | Groundwater microbial communities from an aquifer near a municipal landfill in Southern Ontario, Canada - Groundwater well OW334 metaG | ecosystem: Environmental > Aquatic > Deep... | reverse complement strand
GCCGCGGCAGGTGGTGCAGAGATGTTAGAAGCATCTGGACATCAAGTATCACTAGGTCCAGTATTAATTGTGCATTCAGTTATAGGGGCAATTGGTGGCGGAATAATCGCAATACTCGCGGGAGGAAGCTCGTCAGGGCAGCAACAAGAGGATCATCCCACTACCTATGGCACTGATACTGTATCTGTAAATACAGAGTCTGTTACGGCAAGGCTATTAGCACCACAAGCAAGCAATCCAATAGCAGGGCCTAATAAGGTGTATGCGGAGGATACAGTTACGATACCGTTTGAGCTTGAGATCGTCTGTTGAAGTGTAGGAAAATTGTGAAAAGATAGTTTTTGTTACAGGCCAGCGCCATTTTTCTTTTTGTTACCGCTGCACCTCCTGCAACATACGCCGCACCGTTCAGGCAGCCGAAAAGTTTGGACTCCGCAATAACTATAATGAACCCCATTTTCCTGCCCAGCAATTAAGACGTAATTGCTGTCTGAAATATGATAAGAAACACCGATGTGTTACGCGATTTTGATTTGTCGTTTTCTAGTGTTCAATTACAGCGCGTTGCGTAAATGCTGGTTTTTAGGTTCAAATTGGCAAATAGTTGCTGGCTGAAAATAAAAATATTAAGATTAATAGCGTAGTTTAAAAGATTTTTTTTGGTTGGGGGCTTTCATGAGAGATTCAAAATTTAAGCTTTCGTTTTTGCATCATTGGCCATCTGGCATGCTCAAGGATTTGTTGTGCCTGTGCTGTGCGAATAAGCCTGGTGAGCGTCATAAATTAGTTGGCTTTGATGACATAGATTTTTTCAAAGCTGATGAACATATGGCCAACGTTCTTCTTCATGTCTTTGCAGCATTGATTTTGATGTCCAAAGGCAAGCATTCCCTAGCGCGCAAGTTTTTGGCCAAAAAGTGTTGTTGTTCCCATTGGTATTCGTGCATTCATAATTTTTTGCATCATCAACAAGAATTGCAGCTTATGGAATTTTTTGATGGGATGGAAAACATTGATGCAGAGACTTTGTTTGGGGGTAGACTGGCGAGTTTCATTGCAGCTCTTGATGTAACACCATTGTCAGAACAGTGCTATAAGAAGGGCGGGTATACCTCGTATTACAAAAGCAAGAGAGAGGATTTCACGATAAAGCATCAGTCTGAATGGCTTGATAAGCAAAAAAATGTTTTTAAAATTCTTCAAGAGTATAGGCCGCAAACGGTGCTCGACATTGGTGCAAATACTGGATGGTTTTCAATGTTGGCAGAACATCTTGGTGCAGAAGTTATTGCTACTGATATGGATGAAGCGTCCATATCAACTCTCTATGAATGTGTGAAAGAAGATGATTTAAACATACTCCCACTAGTTCTCCCCTTTGATGGCCTTGTAACCCAAAATGATACAACCAATGACGTTCGTTTTGTGACGGATATGGTACTTAGTCTTGCCGTTGTTCATCACCTCGTATTTATTGCGGGGTTCAAACTTGATCAAGTTTTCGAAGTTTTATCAGCTGTTACAGGTAACATTTTGGTTCTTGAGTATGTCGATATTGACGATGACAGGATCGTAGCGTTATTGACTGACCCATCCGTATTGAATGATCTAGCATTGCATGAGAGAGTCATCACTATGTTTGAAGATTATGGCAAAGGAAACTACACCCTGGACAACTTTCTTGCCTTAGGTGAAAAGCATTTTAGTTCGGTAAAGATTGTTGGGTCACATCCTGATACCAGAAAACTTTTGATTTTTTCAAAATAGCAGAAGTTATTCCCGGGAGCTTGTGTCTTCGAAGAATATTCTTGATTTGCTTTTAAATTCTCTGTTTTCTTTGTCGCGAATATTTTTGTTGTAAAGCGTAATTTTCCAATTGCTTAACTCTTTTGCAGCGGTAATGATAACAAAAGCATCGTAATAAAATTTTAGCGCTCCACGGTATGTTTCTGACGTTGACGATAAGACACTCCATGTTGGAACGCCTTTTGTTGGCGGCAATAGACGCAACCCATCCATATCTTCATAACTATCTCTTTTTCTTATATCGCGAACGATAGCGCGAGAAATTACATTGCCGGCTTCAGGATCATTGTCTGATCCATTTTCAAGATTAAATGCTGGCAACCGTTCATTGGATTTTTGTTTAAGAAATGTTGCGTAGCGTGGCGCATCAATGAGCGAAAGTAAGCGGTCGTCTTCGATAAATGCGGCGCACTTGAAGTAATTTAATTTTTTGTCATCGACGAAGGGGATCGTGCAATAGAGCGTGATAGGGAGCGTATTGAAAAATTCGTCGACTTCATGTTCGAGCGGTACTTGTGATGATGACAAATGAGCGCAGCGAAGTTCAAGTTCGCGATGGAGGGTGTGTTGCTTCCAGTAGTCTGCATATTCGTTAGTGCCTTTTAAGTAGACAACATTTTCAGGATTTTTTTTGAGCAGCTCCAATAAGATTGAAAAAATTTCGAGTGTATAAGGAGAGCGGTTGACGACGTTGCCGAGAAATATCAGATAGTAGTCTGGCCGTTGGACGACAAGATTTTCATCAATGATGCCAAGCTCTTTAAGCTTTTCAAAGTAACGGACGAGTCCGTGATATGCTCCCTGCACCGGACCAAATACTACCAGCTTTGATGATTCTTTTACTTCAAGCTTCTGAATAAAGTCTCCCTGCCAACCCTTAATTTTACGATAGTTAGTGACGTCTTCGAGCAGCGTTTTAAAAAAGCTTGCTGAGAAAAATGGTGGTCTTCTGAGATGAAGGGTGTAGAGTGGCCAATTTAATTTGTCACCGAGGGTTCGTGTAATGCTGGGTCCAAAGTGCTCTTGATAATACGATTCATAAGAGGGATAGAGAAAATTGTTGTTGTCCATCTCGATGAATTCATCAATGGTGCTGCCGTACTTCTGCAGATCCGTAATGGTGGCAAACCCTCTGGTGTGGTAGGGGCTGGGGATGAGCCAGATGATGAGAAAAATGCAGGCGGCGACAAGCGTGGCGATGCCAAGAGCTTTAAGCCATTGAAGGAGTTCGCTGAGTGTTTGATTATGTATTGAAGCTTTTTTCATGACAAACTCCTTACACCATGATGATGTACGTTACGACAAAAACAAAAACACTGACAAATACATAGTATGCGGCGGCGTTGATGCGCTCGGTAATGCGTGGTGGTAGATAATCGAGGTCCGTTTCGGGTTGATCTGAACGCTTAATTTTTTCATGCTCTTCCAAAAAAAAGTAATGGCGTGAGAGGAGTACGTGAAAAATGTAGATCAAGAACGCGAAGAGTAAAAAGAACGTAAAAATCTTATCGGTGAGGGTAAAGTATCCCACCGGTGGGCTCATCTGTTGAATGACGAAGCGATAGCCCAGAAGCGCCGTGATTGCCGTTAACCCTACGGTTGCCTTGCCATTATGGTTATTAAAACTCATGAGAAAACTGAAGAGCGCGAGCAAGATGGCGGCGAAGAGGGGAACGAAGATGAGTAAAATTTTGTTGACACCTGCTTTTTGAAAATCGATGGTGAATACCGCTTTAGGGCTGAGCATTTCGCGTTGTGGCGCATACTTATCAAACGAGAGCGCTGTGTAGCCTGAGACGCTGCGAAGTGCATGAACATCCCAGTCGGAGGTAAAGAGTCGGTCGGAGACGATAAACGAAAGCGCTCCAAAACTGTCATCAAAGTACATTTCATTGGGTGATATAAAGTTGTTGGTGAGCACGATGGAGAGTCGGTGGTCTTCAAGCGGGAACCGATAAAAATTAATGTCAGTTTTTGTTTCAAACATAACATCGTATTGAACAAGCATTTTGCCGTTGTTGAGTGTTACGTAGGGGTCTGATTTGTGCAGAATTTTACTATTCTCAAATGAAAATTGGTTGATGGTGTTGAGCATGATCTCGTTCTGATTGAACTCGAACCAGATCATGGCATTGACGACAAAGCTATTGGTAATGAAGTTGAAGGTTGAAAAATTTCTGACGTAAAGGCCAACTTTAACGCGGCTTGCAAGATCTCTGAACTGCTTACGCATTTCAAAGCTAATCATTTTTACATCAGGAATAGGGTCGTCGCTCCGGAACGTGCTCAGTGCGACGACGAACAGTCCGATGACGTAAAAAAAGAGCAACACAAAAACAAGAAATTTAACTTTGACTTCAAGAAGTGCGTAAAGTGGTCTTACATAACGTGCTTGCATATGAGCACTCTTCTTTTTATATGGGTTAATGAGAATACGTTATCCATTCATGATGCAGCCCTGGATTGATCCACACAGCTGATGACAATGAGCGATCGGTGGCATCAAAGTTCAGGCGCAATCCTTTAAAATTTTCATTATGCAAAGATTCCAGCGATGTAATAAGTGCTGGAATGGTTATGGTGTTCCCGAGGGTGCCAAGACACTTATCCAATATCGCCATGGCAATGAAGGACTCAAAGTAGAACGGCGAATCGTCATGTGACGTTAAAAAGCTCCGCATGGCGCGTCGATATTCCTCTGCAATCGGAAGCGTACTGCTTGACGCTTGAGGGACCACTGACGTGACGGCGATATCAAGGCCGCGAGATGTTTTGAGCAGATTTTGAATGACGCCGAGGTGCGAGAGTCCTAAAAAGAGGCAACCATTTAAGTTGGTATTAAGCGCATTGCTGATGAAATTGTATGCCGGGCGTGGTTGGGCGAGAAAGATAACTGCGTTCGGTTCGGCATGCGCAATGGTTGTGAGTGCTTGTTCAATTTCTACCGTGCCCTGGGCGTACGGCGCGGTGATGACCGGTTTGATGGCAGAGCGGGCAAGTATTTTTTCCAATGATGCGAGTAAACTTTTTCCCCACACGCTTGATTCGTAAAGAATGGCGATTGATGTTTTGTGCTTGATGGTGAGGGCGTAGTGAGTGAGCGCTGCAAGCTCTTTTTCATACGATGGTCGGAAGTAAATAACGTTTGCAAGCTTTATATCACGCAGCTCCTGGTTGCCTTCGATGGGAAACAGTAGGCATAATTGCTTTTTTTTAAGTGCAGGCACAAGGGAGAAAAATGTATCAGGGCCCAAAAGGCCAAGGACGAGTGGCGATAGGGTAAGCATATCATTGATGGCTTCAAGTCCGGCATCGTCGGTGTCTTTATTATTTTTGATGTGCCGAATGATAAGATGGCGTTCACCGGTGTCCGCCTCGGTCGTAAAGTGCTTAAACTCTTTAAGATAATTTTCGACGCCTGACAGTAGTTGTCGCCCGATAACGCTTTGGTCACCTATGAGAGGGAATGAGGTGCAGAGGGGCACGATTATTTTGTGGCGCTCGTGTTGGATGGGGATGAGGGGGTACTGGGCGTGCGCGTCCGCTACGATGGCACAGGAGGCAAACAATATGATATGCAACAAAGGGTTGCGCGGAATTCGAAAATCCGCTCGTGGTGAGTATCCTCCGAAGCTCTGCGTAGGAGGATGTATCGAACCATGAACACCATAAGAAGTTTTGAGTTCATCCTTCGATACATTTTGTCTCGCAAGCTCGCCAAAACACTCAGGACGAGCGGGGTAAAAACATTGAAACATTGATACTCCCCGCATAAATTTCTTGAAATCTTTTGTAACTAAATCGCTGTTAGGATTTCAAGATTGGGGTAGGCGCGTCAATGCTTTGTCAAAAAGCTGGAAAGAATCTTTTTCTTGCCGCCTTTAAAGAGTGCGGTGATGTAGACATCGTCCTCGGGTGCCTTTTCAACATCGGTAATAATACCAACGCCAAATTTGGCATGAAAGACGGTCTGATTTTTGGTCCATGCGCCGCGAGGCGTGGCGTGTGATGATGGTTGAGTCACTGCTGGCCCTGGGCGTGGGAGCTCCATTCGTGGCGGCGGCGTGAAGCGTGGCTGAAGCGGTGTCGTAACTCCGCGTGAGAACCATTGTTCGATTGCGGCATCTGCCGAAGAAAGGGTGTGGTTATCAATAGTAATTGTTTGGAGCAACTCTTTGGGGATTTCATCAAGAAAGCGTGATGATGCCTGATCAACAATGTGCCCAAAGGTAAAGCGTGATAGCGCACTCGTGAGTACTAAATACTCTTGTGAGCGCGTCATGCCGACGTACATGAGGCGGCGTTCTTCTTCAAGACTTTCATTCGAGTTAAGTGATCGATTACTTGGCAAAAGACCTTCTTCAAGACCGGCCATAATGACGGTATTAAATTCCAGGCCCTTGGCGGCATGCAGCGTCATGAGGGGAACAAAGTCATCGGCGTTATCGGCGTCGACTTTTTCCTGTAAGAGTGAAACTTCATGGAGAAAGGTTTCAACACTTTGGCCTTTTTGTTCACTCACCACAATAGCCTGTGCCAATTCCTGTACGTTTTCAATTTTTGCCTGTGATTCTTGGGGCTCATATGCTGTGGCAAGATAACTGATGTAATCAGTGCGTTCTAAGATAAGATCGAGTGCGGCGCGTGGTGATGAGCCGGCATCAAGGCCCTCAAAAATTTTTAGAAAATCGGTAAGCGTTGTACGTTTTGCTGCGGGAATGGCTGATGACTGATCGGCGCAGATGCTCGTGATCATTTGCGTAATATCGCAGAAGGGATTGTTTGCCCATGTTTGGAGCAGCAGATCTTCAGTCTTTTCACCCAAGCCGCGTGCCGGTGTATTAATAACGCGCATAAAACTTATCTTGTCATAGGGATTTGCCACAAGGCGGAGGTAGGCAAGAAGATCTTTAATTTCTTTGCGTTCGTAAAACCGAATGCCCCCAATAATGCGATACGGAATGGCGCGGTGAATGAGCGCTTCTTCAATTGTGCGTGATTGAAAGTGGGTGCGATACAGAACCGCCAACGAACCATGTGTGCGTTTTGCACGTTGCTGGGTAATGAGCGCGGCAATAATAGTAGCTTCTTGATCACCTGTTTGGCAGGCAACGTGAAGGATACGATGCTTGGCCTCGCGTGTTGACCACAACGCTTTGGGGTTGCGCAACTTGTTGTGTTCAATGACGTTATTAGCAGCTTTTAAAATTGGTTGTACCGAGCGGTAATTTTGCTCAATGCGCACCATCGTTACTGGTGCAAAATCGTTGGTAAAGGTGAGCATGTTGGCAACGGTTGCCCCACGCCATGAATAAATTGATTGATCTTCGTCGCCGACGGCGCACATAGAATCAAGCGTAAATTTTTTTGCAGCATCACGTGCCAGATTGAGAAGAAGGTGATGTTGAACGTGGCTAGTGTCTTGGTATTCATCAACCAAAATGTGCCGTACGTTTTTTTGCATCTGTTCTCTAAATGCCGCGTTTGTTTGCAGCGACTTGAGTATCCAGACAATCAAATCGTCAAAATCTAAGCAGTGTGATTGGTTCTTCTCGTTTTCATATTCAAAGTAAACATCACGTACGATTGATGATGGCCACGGTTCGCTGACGCTTGTGTGCTGGGCAAGGCCATTTTTATAGTTTGATATAAAATGTGCCAAGTGGTTGGGTGTCATGTATTTATTGAGGGCATACTTTTTGCAAATCTTTTTAAGCAGATCAACTTGATCATCGGCATCAAGAATTGAAAACCGTGGGAAGGGTAACAGGTGCGGATTGGCGCGCAGAAGAAGTAAGCAGTACGAATGGAACGTGCCGATAAAAGGTGTCTGGTAGTGTGACTGAAATGTTTTAACGAGGCGTTCGCGCATTTCACCAGCTGCTTTGTTGGTAAACGTCAATGCAACAATCGAGGTTGCGGGAACATTATGGTTAAGTACTAGGTGCGCAATGCGCGAGGTGATGACGCGTGTTTTACCCGATCCTGCTCCTGCAATAACAAGCAGCGCCCCCGTGTTCTGTTCAACGGCAGCACGTTGGGTTTCATTAAGTTCGGTGGAAAGAAAATTATTAAATGTTTGTCGTAGCTGCGCGTCCATATTCTATGCCCAATTGTTCAGGTCCAAAACACATCGGAAGAAAGTCGCGTATGGTGGCAACAAGCACATCACCATGCGGTGTAAGTGAAAGAATTTTAACGTTACCATCACCAAAGCAATTTTCCCATATAATTTGACGACAGTGGCCGCATGGGAGTGTTGCTTGCTCAGGGTGAGCGAGGGATGTTGTTGGTGCGTGAAGGCGTGGCGTTGGGGTATGAGATTCCGGGCCACCCGCTATTGCAATGATGTCAATTTTAGTGGGACCCCAGTGAGCAACCATGGTATCAATAGCATTTTGTTCAGCGTGTGTTGTCTGCGAATAGCTGCAGCGTTCAACATTACAGCCGGTATGCAGCGTGCCTTTACTGCATCGCAAGGCGGCACCGACAAGATAATGCGAATACGGTGCTTGAGCATTACGGCGCACGTTGATGGCGGCATGTATAAGTTCCTGTTCTTGTGGCAAGAGATCAGAAAAATTGTAGAGTGATGCCGTGGTGGTATATGAAAATTTTTTTGTTGCTGTGGCCATACATTGTTCCAAAATTAGAGCCTAAAAAATGTGAGGCTCTAAGTAAAACAAATTCCGAAGAAAAAACCAGCGTCTATTCGACAATTGTTTTGGAATCAAGAAGTCGTTGGTTGGCCACGCCGACGAACAGTGCAATAAAGATCCAGCAACCGACAACACCAAGTGAGAAAATTGAACTATACAAAATGGCATGTGTGGTTGGCGCAAAAAGCGCATTGGCTCCAGATCCAACAACTTTGGTGAGACGCCTTCCAAAGCCATCGATCCAGCTTTTTGTTTTAAAGCGAACATCGGTACTTGTGGGAATATACAAAATTTCTTTAATCGGCGAATTGAACGCGTAACTTACGCCTTTCATGATGACAATTGATCCAAACATAACCCACAATGATGGTTTGATGCAGACGGTGATAATGACGGCTGCGGTGATGAGTGGATACAACAAGAGACTTGCTTTGATACCGAGCGATCGGATAATGACGCTCGTGCCGATAAGTGAAATAAACAATGATAAAACATTAACACTTTGAAGATATACACCGAGAAACTCAATAACGTTTTCAGTTGAATGGTACACTTCATCAGCGCCTAAGATCAGATTGTATTCAATAATACTTCCTACAACTTCTCCGAGTGTTGCAACTGCCATAATTCCCATGAGATAAGGCCGCGTGAGAAGAAGTTTGGGCCCTTCAAAGACACCCGTGACCTTTTTTTCGGTAAGACGTGCTGTTGGTGGTGTGGTGACTGCGGTGAAAATACGTACGAGTACCGCAATGGCAAGAATGGCGAGAATGGCGATAACAAAAAGAAAAGGAATACCTAGCGTTGTTGCGCGTTTGACAAGCTCTGGTCCTGCAATTGAGCCAAGCTGCGATCCGGCAACGATGAGAGGATACCCGCGTTCTGCTGATGTTACGTTGGTAATGCTGACAACAAATGACCAAAAGAGCGTGAAGAAAAGAGCGTTAAAACTTTCGACAGTGATGTAGAGAATCCAACCGATAAGACGCGTTTTATCAAGGCTGGTATTTGAAAGCCCAATGGCCGGAAGTGAGAGCGTATATGCAATGGCAATGAACGAGAGTGCGTATCCTATGCTCAGCGCGTAAAATAGTTGATGCTTAGGGAATAAGTCGATGAGTTTATTGTAGCCAAGCAAAATGGGGATAAAAACAAGAAACGATACAATTTTAGCTTGTGGCAGATAAAGCTTGCCTACGGTGTGAATAAAAATTGCTTCCTTGAGAGGATGCAATAGTGAATAGGCACTGGTAATACACAACAATATAAGCGTGAGGAGGGTGAAGGTTTTAATCTCTTCGCGTTTAATATGTCCCCACAATACCGACCACAATTTTTTGAGCACGTTAGCCTCTCGAAATAAAAAAGGGTTGGCCGTAAAAAGCCAACCCTTTATACAGCGTATTTAATGTCGAATTTATTGAATAATTGATCCGTCTTGAATCAACTTTTCATTCTTACGACCGACATACATGGCGATGACAATCCATACACCAACAATACCAAGTGAAATGATTGAACCATAGAACATAAGGTCAGCCATATTGGTAAAAATTGCGTTGATGCCTGAACCTGCAGCCTTGGAAGAACGGCCACCAAACACGTCAATCCAGCCTTTGGCTTTAAACTTAACGTCTTTGCTGGTTGGAATGTACATGATTTCTTTGCAAGGGTTGTTTAATGCATAGCTTAAACCTTTAATGGCAACCATGGCACCAAACAATGTCCAGAGTGATGGGTTAAAGAAAACGTAGCAAACAGCAGCGCCGATAGTTATAGGGAAGGCTACCATGCAGAAGGTCAAACCAAAACGACGGATGAAAAAGCTTGTTCCTACCAAGGCGAAAACCAAGGAAAGAAGGTTGGCGCTTTGTCCAAACGTTCCGAGGAATTGGGTAACTTTTTCTACTGATTGATACGTTTCATCGGCGATGAATTTCATTTGGTAGTCAAGAACGGTACCAATGACTTCGTACAAGGTTGCAACGCCCAAGATGCCCAGAAGATATGGTTGGCTGAGCAAGAGGCGGAGACCTTCGATAGGACCAGTTGCTTTTTTATCTTCGCGATGCTCAACAGCGGCTGCTGGGTGTGCTTTGACGAAGAAATAAATAAGAACAGGAACCATGAAGATACCGACAGCAACAACTTTTGCCAACATGGTCATGCCGATGTATTCAGCATAGGTTGCAATTGTTGGGCCGAGGATCGAACCAAATTGTGCGCCGGCAATAATCAAGCCGTAGCCGCGTTTGGCTGATGCGGTATCAGTGGTGCTGGCAACAAAGGACCAAAACAGTGCAGGAACCAGGGAACCAAAGCTTTCAATGCCAAGGTAAATAACCCAGCCGAGTAAGCGTGATTTGCTTGGTACGGTGTTGGCAAGACCAATGGTTGGATGTGCAAGGAAGTACGAAAGCACAAGAAAAAATACTGAATAGAAAGAACAAATAACATAAAACAGCTTGTGCTTGGCCACCATGTCGACGAGTTTGGAGTAGACCAAAATCAACGGAATAATGAAGAGCACTGATGCCATTTTTGCATAGGGAATATAAAGTTTGCCAACGATTTTCAGGAAAAGTGCATCTTTGAGTGGACGCATCAACCAATATGTTCCGATGGCAAAGAAGAATGTTAACGAGAGCATACCGAATTTCTTGACCTCTTCCTTAGTCAAGTTTCCCCACAACGCGCGGGCTAAATTACCTAGCATAAAATCCTCCTAGAAATGTTTATTAATACGCTGAAAACTCGCGATCGAAAGCTTGTTTATTATAGCAAAAACAGTAGATAAACCAACTTTCTTTCCACGTTGCGTGCAAAAAATAGGCTTAAAAACTTGTTTTTGTAATAAAATAGTCGGTTTTCTGCGTATTTTAAAATCGTTGAAAAGTGCTCTTTTTTATATCTAGACCTCTCCCATAATTACCGCATAGAGCCAGCGGCAACTTGCGTTACGGAGAGCAGCGAGCGTTTCGTCTCGCTCGCGAAATTCATAGTGAGTTGATATAAGCGTTACATGTTTATCGCTATTGCGGATGACAATTGGTTCTTTTTGCCGTGTGGACTCAAAATATGCCCAGTCTAATTCTTCCCAGTTCTCTACAGCGCTAAAAGGTGCTGCGGATAACTCTTCCCATGATTTGAAAGATGCTGAATCTAGTTCTTCACAACGCGTGTTTATATCGGGACCACCAAATACAGGACTAGAAAAATATTTGGTAAGTAATCCGTTTGCTGTTTTCAATGAAATTTGGTCTGTTGTCCAATCTTTGCCCGGCCATTCTGGAATCTTCATTTCGTAGGGATACAAAGAATATTGATCCCAATCATAATTGAATGACACGTATTCCCGCTTTTTGTGAGAGAAGTACGTTAGGCGAGGCGCTACCAAAAGTGCACCAGCGCAAACGCCAACATAATAGCCGCCACTTTCAACAAAATCGTAAAATAATTTGCGCATCGCATGCAGCTTCTCGATGTCGTTTTCATACTGCCTATACATATTGCCGCCGGGCTGTATATGAATGCGCTTAGCGTATGTTGCTATATCCGATTGGGTGGGGAGCCCCTCTCGTATTTCAATATTTGCTGTTCCATATTTCTCAATGAGATCTTTAATTCCTAAGAACGATCCGTTAGAAACGGCACGTTCTTTTGGTTTAAGGGCTTGCTCGAATTCAAAGCCTTTAGGACCTCCGTAAATGGTGATGAGAATAGTTTTTGGTGTTTCGGGCTGATTCATTGCAGATGAGATAGTTGGAGCAAAAAAACAGCCTGTTATTGCCAATAATAAAACCGCTCTAAATGCTTTCATATGATCCTTTCTCTTATCAGATATTTAGTCTTTTGGGGCGTTAGCTTCCATAAGTTGTTCGATAAGACTTGCTCTATCGTCATCATCCATGTCATCTTCTGAGAGCCCTTCCCTGCAGTAATAATCATCACCGTCATCAGAAGAAGAATCGTCACCTCCTGTTTTTGCATGATTAAAATGTTTTACTTCTTTAAGTACATGACCATTGCCTATGAGTTCTGCATCAGAAAACTCAAATTGTACCCCACGATAAGGACATATATTTTTTGTGCATAGAGGACAAATATTTGGATGAGCTTCGAATTCTTTATCAATGCATGGCTTGTGAAAATAATGGCCACATGGCTCAAGGAATGTGTACGTACCTTGGTGACCTGTTCCATGGCAAATAGAGCACGCTTTGGCTTCTTGGGGATAAAGCAGCGCATGAAATATGTCCTTGTAGTTTGGATCACAGCAATGGTCTGCATGCCAATATGCATTGTGTCCATTTTTATCGGCAATTTTGGGATCAATGCCAATTTTTAAAAGAACTGCGAACTCCACTATGTTTCTCTGATGAATGGCATCTATAAGTGTAGTCCTTTCATCATCATTGTAGGTGTAAGTCTTTGGATTATTATATTCACCAACAAGAGAACAGATTTTCGGTGGGGCCGGTGCCCAGGACTCATATAGTGAATTCATTTTTCGATCATACATCGCGCTTAGAATAATTTGAGTCATGTAAATATTATTCATTCGAACGGCTTTCGTTAAGGCGAGTTCCAAAATGCAATCAGGAGTATTTTCCTGGGTAAAAAAGTGTGCCGCCATATATACGTCGTCTCTCTTCATAATGTATAGCCAAGGGGAATCGAGGCCTTGATTTTTAATGTCAATACGTGCGTTAGCTTGAATAAGAAGTCTTACGATCTCTGGCTGTCGACGGTATGTTGCAATCATTAAAGCTGTGTCTCCGTGTTTATTTTGAATGTCAGGATGAGCCTGATATTTAAGAAGAAGCTTCACCATGTTTGTGTAGCCTTCTCTTGCAGCAATCATTAAGGATGTTTCACTTTCATCGGTCCATATCACAAGAGGAGGAGTAAGACCAATAAAAGGAAACTTAACATTATTGTAGTGGAAGGGACTGGCTATTTTGGTATCAGGATCAAAGCCGCTACAAAGAAATTCTTCTATGATGTCCAATCTATTGTTTTTGACAGCATCCCACCAGGTTGCTTCTGTAGTTTCCCACCATTCATCCATACCCGCATTGCATCGATCCTTTTTTAGCTCAGCGAGTTCCCTATCGTCAGATCCTTGCATAGCACGAAGTGAATCAGTACCAACTATGAACATGCCATACAATGTAAGCGATAGAAGTAGTGATTGCATAAATTGCTTCATATCTAAATCCTTGTGATAGAGAAAAATTACTGTTGCTGAGTAGATGTAGTCGATAGTGTAGGTGAAGCAATGAATGGGTTCAAGAAATCGTAAGAATATTTTTTCAAAGAGAAACTCCCCCTTTGATGACACATTCGGGAATCACAAAATTGAGTTTGGCATGAGTTTGCGGGCAATTCAGAATCTTGGGGGCCATTTTTTTTCTTAAAAGAACCCCCTGTAACCTGCAAAACCCGCTTAGGTGAAATGTGGTATGTTTGACTACATCCGTACTATGCAAGGAGAATGTTATGATTATTGCTCATCGGGGTGCCTCTGGTTATGTTCCCGAGAACACCGCAGATGCTTTTAAAAAAGCTATAGATCTCAAAGTAGACGCTGTAGAGTTTGATGTCTATAAATGTAAGTCTAGCGATTTAATTGTTATGCATGATGCCTCGGTTGATCGAACTACTGATGGCAAAGGGTTGATAAAAAATAAAACACTCGAAGAATTAAAGGCGTTACATGTTAAAGGTGGCGGTACGATTCCAACGTTTTCTGAGGTCTTAGATGTTCTTGACGCCAAGACCACAATTGTTATTGATATCAAGGAGGAAGGTGTTGCCAACAATCTGGCGGAAATAATTACTACCTATGTGCACAATAAAGGTTGGACGCCTGATCAATTTTATGCCACCGGATTTCAACACGAAGAATTGAAAAAGTTAGGGGACCTGGTGCCCTTTGTTAAGTTGATCCCATCTGTTATCTGTACCCCCTACAAGAAGGCGGCGTTTGCGCAGGAGATGAAAGCTTATGGCGTCTGCCTGATAAATATTGAAAACTGTTTTTCTGAATCGCTTGCCAAGGATATCAAGGCACGAGGATTACAACTTTGGGTTTGGTCTCCAAGCGAAAGTCCCGAAACAATAGCAACGCTCTATAATCTTGGTGCCGATGCCATCATGGTTGATTACCCTGATGTGGTGAAAGAGATTTGGACTGAAGTTGCAAAACAAAACAAAATCAAACAGGCGGCATTTGCTCAGCGGATGCAAAGCAACCTGCACGTATAAATTCTTGGAAAACCGAGTTTTTATGGAAAAAATAGCAAACATTCCGACTAATTTGCACTGGAATGGCAATTAGTCTTGACTTTCTTCCATTCTGCTGTAAATTAGTCAATATGAAAAGGATACAAAAACAAAGAATTTTAAACGATCTAGAAAAAAAGATTGTTCTTCTTGTGGGGCCACGACAAACGGGTAAAACGTGGCTTGCCAAAGATGTAGCTCGAGAATTTAACAACAGTGTTTATCTCAACTATGATCAAATTCTTGATCGCGAAATTATGGAAAAGCAATCATGGCTGCCAACAACCGATCTGCTTATTCTTGATGAACTTCACAAAATGGAGGGCTGGAAAAATTATCTTAAAGGTGTTTATGATACCAAGCCAAATGGTATGCGTATTTTGGTTACAGGAAGTGCACGCCTTGATGTCTACGATCAACTGGGTGATTCTCTTGCAGGAAGATATTTCAGACATCGCCTGTTGCCGTTGTCGCTTGCCGAACTTGAGCAAACAGGTGAGCCATTAGATATTGAAAAATTAATTATTCGCAGTGGATTTCCAGAACCATATCTTGCAGAAAATCTAGTTGAAGCCAATAGATGGCGATTGCAATATATCAATAGCATGCTCAGCACCGATGTTTTTGAACTCGATCAAATTTTGAACATCAAAGCCATGCAACTTGTTTTTAATCTCTTGCGCAACAGAGTTGGTACACCAATTTCATATCTTTCATTATCTGAAGATGTTGCCGTTTCACCAACAACAATTAAACGGTACATCCAGGTTTTAGAAGCATTATATGTTATTTTTAGAGTTACTCCTTATTCAAAAAACATCGCACGCAGTCTCTTGAAAGAACCAAAAATTTATTTTTTCGACACCGGCCTTGTTGATGGCGATGACGGAGTTAAATTAGAAAATTTTGTTGCCGTAAGCTTATTAAAACATGTTTATGGACAAATTGATTATCATGCCGAAGAATGTGCCTTGCACTATCTGCGAACCAAAGATGGGCTTGAAGTTGATTTTGCGCTTGTTAAGAAAAATAATGTTGAAACTATCATAGAAGTTAAACTTTCTGATGACATGCTCAGTCGATCACTTCTTCATTTCGCGGAAAAATACAATTACAAGGCGATGCAACTGGTTAAGTTGTTACGCAAAGAATATGAACACAATGGCACACAAGTTCTTGGTGCTGAAAAATTTTTATCAAAATTATTCTTATAATTTCTCTGCGCTTATATAGTCATGTAAAACAGAGATTGCACGTGAAGAAGATTAATTCAACATTGTATGTTGCATTTTGTTTAATGATCTGTATCCAACAAAATATGGTAGCGATGCAATAGCTGGTAAAGGTTTATTGGCGACTTGTGCCCCACAATATAAGAGACCTTAATATACGTAGAACATGAAGAATGGAATCGTTTTATGGCCGGACCGCGAATATGATTCTGGAATATTCCATGCGCTGGACCGATGGAATATTTTCAAAGTATGATCACAAATTTATAGCGTGGCTTTTTGCAGATGCAGGTGATATGACGCCAAAGGGGGCTGCGATAATGTTAATAGTAGCTACCGTATTCATCACTCTTCTTATCTGCTATGCCCGCCGGCACCCGGAGTCAAAATGGGAACGTGAGTGGGCGAGATCTAGTATGATAGCTTTCATACTTCCATTTTGGCTCGCCAGGGAAATTATCATGTTTATTGTTAAGAAACTGCGGCGTAAGAAGCGATAAGGGTCTTTTGATCGGCATGGGACCATAAATGGATAATCTATGGTCCCATTTCTCTTAAAACATGGTAGCTCTTGGCCAGCGTGCAAATGGCTTTGATGAAACTTCTTTACAAAGCCCGCTCTTAACTGCCTTGATTTCTTCGCTTTCTATGCGTGATCGACTTATTTCGAAATTGGGATGAGTTTGTGGACAATGCAAACAGCGTGCTCAATTTGGGGGATCCGGTTCGCGTGAGACGTTAGTTAGTAATGTCTATGGCCGGATAAGAGCTGCACAAAATTAGTAGGCCCTTAATCCCACCTGCCGGCAAAGACTAAGGGCCATTTTCTCCTATATAGATGCATCATCATTCTGAGAAGTTCTATTTACGCTCAAAGAACCATTCTATAGTTTTGAAAATAATTTCTGTTGCGACTGTGAACAGCATTATAAAATAGAATTTTTCAGAACTAGAAAAATGAGGCAAGTAGCCGATAAAAGCTCCGAATAGAATAATGATTAAGTACTTAATATTTTTGATGTGCATTATATATAAGTTCTCTTAAAATTAAGGCGTTGGCAGACAGCCAGCAATAATACCTGCCGCTGACGCTACCACTTCAGTTGTAGCCAGCAAGCCGCCGACTCCGAGTGTTGAAGCGGCTCCTATAGTTGCTATAGCGGCTCCAGTTGTGATGGTTGCAGCTCCAGCGGCTCCAGCAAACCCCAAAACAGCACCTGTGGCAATTGTAGCGACTGATCCGGCACCCACGCCAGCAGCGCCTGCGGCGGCCATCGTGGTAACTGCGGCGGCTGATCCAGCTGCTAATCCTGAGAGCCCCCCTGCTACCATTGGTGCAGCTAATCCGCCAGTACCTAAAACAACAGCTCCAGCACCTACCAATATAACAGCTCCAACAAGACCTTTTATTCCCCAGTAAACTAAGTTGCCAAGGAGCGGCCCGCCGCCAGACAGCCTTGCTCTTAAGTGCAAGCAGAACTCACCATTCTCATATTGAAGAACTTGGATATAGCTGCTTACAGGAAGCTGAGAGATGATTGTTTTTGTTTCCTTGGCATTAAGTTTAATCACTTCATCGCAGCCAGTTTCAGCAATAATTTCTTGTGCGGTGCCAGGAGCAATTCTAGTTAAAACAATTTCTTCGCTGTTGATTCTAATTTTTGCCTTAAGACCAAGCACAAAATCGAGCTCTTCGACAGAGCGTCCTCGCAGCTCTTTATCCATGTACTCTGGTCTGATTGGAAAAGCTTGTCCATCTTTTATAATAACAAAATTGCCATCTTCGTGAAATAAGCGGGTTCCCTTAAGTGACGTTGGGATCAACAAGTTTGATGGGGCTATTTCAACAGCGGCATTCAATGCGTTGAGCAGAAATAAGCCAGCGACTAACAATGTGAGAGTGTTCCTTTTTGATAACACAGCAAATCCTTTTTCCAGAAAATATTAAAAACAATCTCAATGCGCGAAAAATATATGCTTTTACATACTACTCTCCTTTGTTCTTTGTATTTGAACAACAAAAAGTTGCAAAGCAAAAAGAATCCTTCATACTATCCTCCCATTTAAAATGGAATTCACCTTTTAAAGCCGATATATCCTGTAACTGAAATTGGGCGTGTTTTGTTGCAGCGGAACCTAACAGAGCTGCTTCTGATTGTAAAGAAAAACTTACAAAAACATTGAGCTCTAGGCGTTTTATCAGCAACTCTTTTTATGTTTGAAAATATTGCCTAGGCGCTGCGAAGTGCGACTAGGCGAGTGATATCAATCATTGACAAATCGTCTTTTGTGCGGCAGAAATCATTCCAAAAATATTCGAAAAAATAATTATTGTAACCGTGCCAACGGCATTCTCATTTTTAGAATGATAATTTTGAAGCATTCATCTTTTACGAGGTCGATGTCGCATCAAGCTAATAGATTCAACGGCACAAAGCCAGATGCGGTTCAATCTGCATTTCCCAAACGAAAGAGAGGGCGGGAAGCAAGCGGTTCGTCTGCCTTTTCTTGTTCGCGGCACAGAGGACACGTTGGTGCTTTTTCGAACCATTTTCTGATGCATGCTGAATGAAAATAATGGCCACAAGGGAGCTGTCTAAAGTTTCCACCATGTTCAAAACAAATGCTGCATTTTGCTGATTCTGGGGCCATGTTAATAAGTATATTGACTACGTCTGGATATTGTCTTTGCGCGGCTAATGTCAGAGCCGTGTCCCCGTGATTAGTGCGCATGCAAGGATCGGCGTGAGCATTAAGAAGAAGCTGTACGAATTCTGCTCTGCCAAAAAAAGCAGCGCGCATGAGTGCGGTCCAGCCCATTGCATGATCGTGGTCATTGAGGCCAATGTTATTTTTGATGTGTGCGGCAATGAGGAGTTGTAGCATGGCGCTGTGTTCGCAGACGGTAGCATACATTAAAGCAGTATTTCCAAATTTATCCTTATCGTGAAGCAAAGAGGTGACATTGGGCGCCGTGAGAAGAAGTTGTACTGATTCACTATGTTCTGCTTGTACAGCAAGCATGAGTAGCGTTTTGCCGGTACGAGGGTCAGCCTCGCACAACCATTCAGGTGCTAATTGAATCACTCTTTGTATCGTATCAGTACTATTTTCATAAATGTCTTTTGCTTTTTCAGGTGCAATCTCCATGCAAAAAAGATTGCATGCGCATGATGCTATGCTGGCACATACTACACGCGAGAGAAATAACGTATGCGTCTTCATAACTGAGTTCCTCAAAAATTGTGGTGATAGTTGTTGAATGGGTTACGTATTTTATAGGCGTCACAAAAAAGTTCAAGAGATTCAGTGTCACCTAAATTGGGTATAAAAATAAGCTTATTGCGGTTGGCAGATGATATATGTTTGAGCTATTCAATTAGCCGTTTATCAGTCACTGCTTTTTTAAAAGCTGATCCGATAACGCCGGCAAGTGCAATCCATACCGCAATCAATCCAAGCGCGCACGTTCCCGTAAGCGTAACGAGTGGGCCGACAATACGGTTGAGTCCTGAGCCCGAAGCTTTAGCAAGGCGCATTCCGAACATATCGATCCATGCTTTAGATTTATATTTGATACTTTTTGAAGTTGGGATATAGAGCATCTCTTTTGCCGGTTGATTGAGTGCATAGCCTAATGCCTTGGCAATGAGCATGACATAAAAAATAGTTTGGAGTGTTGGGTTGATGAGGTAAGAAATAATAAACAAACCAAGCAATGCTGGATACGCAATGAGCGAGGTGCGAATGCCCAACTTGCGATGAAAGAATGAAGTTCCAACGAATGCGAAAAGACAGGCAATGATTTGAACACATAGTGCAAAATCGAATAAAAATTTATTCAAGAGTCCTGGATCCGGGTACGTTGCTTTGGCGAGTAATGAAAGTTGAAAACCCATGACCGTCGAAATAAACTCCTGCAGAAAGATAAGTGAAAAAATTCCCATCACATAAGGGTGGGTGAGGAGCATTTTGAGGCCATCAAGAAAACTTACTGAAAGTTCGGCAGTTGTTTTAGTATGCAATGGTTCAGCCTGATATCCGGTGAGCGTTTCATGTTTTACTGTGCGACTGAGCACGAAAATTGTTGCGCCAAAGACAAAGAACAGCAGTATCGAAATCAGTGCAATACGTGGTGCGGTGACGGCGTAACGCTGAGCATCATACGAAAGATAATTTCCCAAAACAGTAAAAATCAAAGCGCCGAGTTGTGTGCCAAAAATAATGAGGCCATAACCGTTTTTTGCCGATTCTGGCGTCGTAATATCATTGATGAATGACCAGTACAGCGAAAGCATGAGCGATATATAACTTTCGCAGAATAAATAAAATACCCAGCCCAACATACGATGGGATCCTGTTTGGGTATTGGCAAGACCAATGGTTGGGTGTGCAATGAAATATACCAGTACCAAGCCAACGATGCCGTAGATGGTAATGAAGAAGTAAATAAGTTTTTCTTTAGAAAAGTGGTCAACAAGTTTTGAGTACAGCAATACCAAGGGAAAGAAAAGTATGACTGACGCTATTTTAGCCATGGGCAGATGAAAAGGGCCAACCATGTTAATAAAAATACTGTCTTTGAGCGTTTTGAGCGGCCACCATGAGCCCATGAGAAAGAAAAAACCAATGGCAAGGAGGAAGAATTTTTTTAATTCCTCTTGGCGGATATCGCCCCACAAAAAACGAATTATTGAACGAACCATGGTCTTTCCTACTTCCTTAAAAAAATAAAAACCCCATTTTTCTCAAAAAAGTGAAAAATGGGCTTGTTGTGCAAAAAAACAGTAACAATTTGAGTGAAAGAGTTATTCTATCAAAAACGCCTGCGCCGTCAAGAATAGAGCTTTTTTTTACTGATCCAGAAGGATAATCGCTTTATTGTTGGCCACTTTGAAAATCCCCCCCGAAGCTTCTATGGTGTTTTGTTCGGTATTGGTTTTTTTATAGGTAATGGTGCTTCTTTTTTTAATAATGGATATTAATGGGCTGTGGCCAGGGCCAACCAAAAAGCTTCCATTAGGACCTTCAACTTCGATCCATTCAACCGTGTGAATTTCTGAAAACGTTGATGCAAAAACTTCAAACGTAAACGAGGGGGATTCTGATGTTGTCATAGCCTATACCGAAAGTTTCATTTTTTCTTTTGCTTCAGCAAGTGTGCCTACCATGTAAAGAGCTTGGTTGGGCATAGTGTCGCAGGCGCCGGAGACGATTTCTTCAAAATCAACAACGGTTTGCTCGCGTTTTACGTAGCGGCCCGCAAGTCCTGAAAATTGTTCGGCCACAAACATTGGTTGGGTAAGAAAGTTTTGTGTCTTTTGTGCGCGATTAACAATAACTTTGTCTGCCTCAGAAAGCTCATCCATGCCAAGAATAGCAATAATATCTTGAAGCTCGCGGTATTTTTGCAACATCTGTTGGACCGCTTGGGCGACATCATAATGGCGTTGTCCGACTATGCTTGGCTTAAGTCCTTTGGATACAGACTCAAGTGGGTCGACTGCAGGAAAAAGACCAGCTTGCGCAATTTTACGTGAGAGTACCGTGCTCGCATCAAGGTGCTGGAAGGTGGTTGCTGGTGCTGGATCAGTGTAATCGTCAGCGGGTACATAAACAGCTTGAATTGATGTTATTGATCCGTTGTACGTGGTGGTGATGCGTTCTTGGAGCATGCCCATCTCTGAGGCAAGTGTTGGTTGATATCCAACGGCAGAAGGCATGCGGCCGAGGAGTGCCGAAACTTCAAGTCCTGCTTGAACGTATCTAAAAATATTATCGATAAATAGAAGTGTGTCACGGTGTTCTTCATCGCGGAAATACTCTGCCATGGTAAGACCGGTCAATCCAACGCGAAGGCGGGCTCCGGGCATTTCTCCCATTTGGCCGAATACAAGGGCTGTTTTTTCAAGAACTCCTGATGCTTTCATCTCAAGCCAGAGCTCATTTCCCTCTCGGGTTCGTTCACCAATGCCGACAAAAACAGAGTAACCACCGTGCTCTTTGGCGATGTTGCGAATAAGCTCTTGAACAATGATGGTTTTGCCCACTCCGGCACCACCAAAAAGTCCGATTTTGCTTCCCTTAACGTAAGGGGTAAGCAAGTCAATGACCTTTATTCCGGTTTCAAGGAGCTCGTCGGTTGTTTTCTGCTCGATTAAGCTTGGGGCGCTGCGGTAGATGGGCCACTTTGTTTCCGTTGTTATGGGTGATCCATCAATTGGCCGGCCCATTGCGTCAAATATGCGACCAAGGACAGCCTTGCCGACAGGAACAGATATCGGGCCACCGGTATCAATCACGGACAGCCCGCGACGAATGCCATCAAGAGGCTCAAGTGCAATGCAGCGTACAACGCCATCGCCCAGATGCTGAGCAACTTCAATGTTAATAATATCCGGGCTGGCTGCCGAAGCAGCAAACGCCGCGGCATATGCTGCATTGTCTGGATTTTCGTTACGTAAAATAAGGAGCCGGTGTTGTATTTCGGGAACTGCGACTTCATCGAATTGTACGTCTGCGACGGTTCCGCTAATACGTAAAACTCTGCCGATATTATAGGTTTGAGCATGTATGTTTGTGTGCATTGATTAGCCTTGTGTATTGTGGTTCAACGCCCTGGCGTATGATGGAAAAGAGCAATAATACGTACGAAATACCTTATGACAATTGTTTTTTTTTGTAAAGAATGTGCACTTTGTGGTACCCTTACCCATATGAAATTAATGATTTTTTGCCTCCAGGGATAATCCGTGTGGCTTTAGGAATGAACCATGATTGCGAATATACTTGCAAAAGTTTTTGGTACACAAAACGAACGAGAACTTCGACGCCTTTATCCACTCGTTCATAAGATCAATGACGTAGAATCAGCGATAAAAGACCTTTCTGATGAACATCTTGCCGCAAAGACCAATGTTTTTAGGGAACGTATAAGTCAAGGGGAGAGCCTTGATAGCCTTTTGCCCGAAGCTTTTGCGGTAGTACGTGAAGCTGCAGTAAGAAGACTGCACCAGCGCCATTTTGATGTGCAGCTCCTTGGTGGTATTGTTTTGCACCAGGGTAAAATTACTGAAATGAAAACGGGTGAAGGTAAAACGTTAACGTCCACGTTGCCACTTTATCTTAATGCACTGAGCGGCAAGGGTGCCCACTTGGTAACCGTTAATGACTATCTCGCCAAACGTGACTCAGAATGGATGGGAGAAGTTTATAAGTTTCTCGGTCTTGAAGTTGGCCTTATCCAAAATAGTATGGATGATGCTGAGCGCAAGAAGGCGTATGCGGCAGATATTACCTACGGAACCAACAATGAGTTTGGTTTTGATTATCTGCGCGACAACATGAAATTTGATAGTACTGATTTGGCTCAACGCGAATTGAATTATGCCATTGTCGATGAGGTTGACTCTATTTTGATCGATGAAGCACGTACGCCATTAATCATCTCTGGCGCCGGCGAGCGTGGAAGTAATTTGTATGAGTTGGCTGATCGTGCCGTCTTGACGCTCAACAAAGAAGATTATGAAATTGATGAAAAGGCCCGTACGGTTAACTTGACCGAATCGGGTAATGATAAAATTGAACATTTTTATAAAATCGAAAATCTGTATGCTCCTGAAAATATAATGACGGTGCATAGTGTGTCGCAGGCATTGCGTGCGCAGACGTTGTTCAAAAAAGACGTAGACTACGTGGTCGTCGAAGAAGAAGTGCTTATTGTTGATGAGTTTACCGGCCGCATTTTGCCAGGCCGACGTTATAGCGATGGGCTCCATCAAGCTCTTGAAGCTAAAGAGCACGTTAAAGTTGAGCGCGAAAATCAGACGCTTGCGTCGATCACGTTGCAAAATCTTTTCAGGCTTTATAAAAAACTTGCTGGTATGACCGGTACGGCAGAAACCGAGGCGGCAGAGTTTTGGAAAATTTATAAACTTGCCGTTATTGTTGTGCCAACAAATCAACCAATGATCCGCGAAGATCAGGCCGATGCTGTATTTCTTACCCGGAAAGACAAGTATGACGCTGTTGTTACCGACATTAAAGGGTGTTACACCCGAGGCCAGCCGGTGCTCGTTGGTACTATTTCGATTGAAACGTCCGAATACTTAAGTAATCTTCTGCTGCAATCAGGTATTCCCCATAATGTGTTGAATGCCAAGCAGCATGAGCGCGAGGCCGAGATTGTTAAAGAAGCTGGCGAAATGGGCAAGGTAACCATTGCAACCAACATGGCCGGTCGTGGTACCGACATTAAACTTGGGGCTGGTGTTGTTGAACGTGGAGGCTTGCGTATTGTTGGTACGGAACGTCATGAAAGTCGCCGTATTGATAACCAGTTGCGTGGTCGATCAGGACGTCAAGGTGATCCTGGATCTTCAAAATTTTATGTTTCGCTTGAAGATGATTTGATGCGCATTTTTGGCGGTGAGCGGCTCAAGAAAACGATGGAACGTTTGGGCATGGAAGCGGGTGAAAGCATTGAGCACCGCATGGTGTCGCGCAGTATTAAAAACGCCCAGGAACGTGTCGAAAAACATAATTTCGATATTCGTAAGCATCTTATTGAATATGACGATGTGCTTAACCAGCAGCGCTTAGTAATTTATCGTTATCGCCGCGACATACTTGAAGGCTCTGAACAAATTTTGGGCATCCTGCGCGATATGGTTGCCGATGTATTGCACAATTTGTTTGTTGTTCATTGTGCGGGTCAACATTGCTCCGCTGAAGGGCTCCACGACATAACGCATGCGCTTGAAACGTTGACGGGTATCAAGGCTGATGCTTTTGAACAGAACGTGACTGCGCAACAGAGCGTTGGCGAGCTCGAAGAGTCCATGAGTAATTTTTTAATGTATCACTACGAACAATATCGTGCGCAAATTCCGGCAGAGTTGCTGGCGCAAGCAGAAAAATGGATTTTGCTTGAGACAATCGATCTTGCGTGGCGCATGCACTTGCAGAATATAGATCATCTGCGCGAAGGCATTGGCCTGCGTGGTTATGGACAAAAAAATCCACTTATCGAATACAAAAAAGAATCGTTTACTGAATTTGAAAAGATGATGGAACAGATCAAATGGGATATTGTTCAGCGCATCTTTAAAATTCGTACTGACGAATATTCTGCTGCCGCTATCAATCAAATTGAACGTGAAAAAGAAAAAGAGTTGGCTGAATTACAGCTTGGCGGTAGTGGTGATACGACGGCTGAGGCGCCAAAGCCTACGCGGCGTGTCTCGCCTAAAGTCGGTCGCAATGATTCATGCCCTTGTGGCTCAGGCAAAAAATATAAGCATTGCTGCGGCAGAAGTTAGCCTCGATAATTCTGATTAATGTTTTTATGGGCCGTTTGCTTAATCGCAGGCGGCTTTTTTCATGCCTCCAAGTTCTTGCTTCAAGATTATAAAAAGATAAACTATCAGGTCCCGTGGTAATTAGTAGTTTGTTATGTTGTATCGGACGGTTCTTATGAAAAAAATAATGAAATACTTGTTGCAGGTATTTGTAGTTGTGTGCAGTTTCGGTGAACAGGGCAATGGAATGAGGCCATCATTATTTGATGAAAGTTTTTGTCATAGTTCTTTTGAGGATGATCTAATATCTGCTGTTTTACGTAATAATGTTGCTTGTGTTCATGAGCTTCTTGAAAAAGATGTCTCTCCTGACGCAAAAGGCGATGAAGGGTTCAGAAGAACAGCCCTAATCCTCGCTTCGAGGGATGGTTATGCGGGGGTGGTCAAAGAGCTTCTTGCTGCACGTGCCATGGTTGATTTACCAGATACGGATAGGAGGACTGCATTGATGTTTGCTTGCTGGCATGGGCATGCTGATGTGGTGCGTCTGCTTCTTGATGCTAAGGCTTGTGTTAACGCACAAGATGCTGGGAAGTGTTCTGTATTGATGTTTGCAATGCAAAAAAGTAATAGGGAAGCGGTGGAAAAGCCGGAAGTGGTGAGAATGCTTCTTGATGCTCGAGCTAATGTTAATGCAAAAGGTCCAATCGGGATGACGGCATTAATGTATGCTTCACGGGAGGGGTATATTAACATAGTACGGATGCTTCTTGACGCAAATGCTGGTGCTGATGTTAACGCACGAAATGATAAAGGTAATACAGCCCTGATGCAAGCCTCCTGTTATGGCGCTCTTGAGGTGGTGCAAGCCCTTCTGGTAGCTCGTGCCGATGTTAATGCGCAAGATAGGGATGGCTGGACAGCCTTGATGTGCGCTTCGCCCCTTGGTCGTGTTGAAGTGGTGAGAATTTTGATTAGGGCTGGTGCGTTAGTTAATGCGCAAGGTCATAATGGGCAGACAGCTTTGATGCTTGCTTCTTGTGAGGGATATGTTGACGTGGTAAAGATACTTCTTGCTGCTGGTGCCAATGCTACTTTGGAGGACCGCTCAGGAAATACCGCCATTGATTATGCACGACACAATGGACATGAAGATGTAGCGCAACTGCTTATAGAGGCTATCAAAAAGATAGTAGCTGATGAGTGGGAAGCCTGTCCTCTTGAAGTTATCACGTATAGAATAATGCCCTTTTTGGAGCCCGAGCAAAATTGAGTATCACAGGGTTATGCTTTTCAAGAGCCGTTTGCCTAATCGCGAGCGGCTTTTTTCATGCATCAAAAATTCTTAGCATCAAGATTATAAAAAAGATAAGCTGTTAAGCTGTTACGTTCGCTATGGTAGTTACCAGTTTGTTTTGTTGAGTTGGGAGATTCATATGAAGAAAATTACGAAACATTTATTACGCTCACTTGTACTTTTGGGCGGATGCATAACGCAGAGCGAAGCGGCTTGTCCTGATTTCAAGCCTGATGGCGTATGCAGCAATTCTGATTGTGCGTATGAGGATGAATCACCATTTAATACGGCGCTTAAGCAACCTTTGATCGATGCAGTTTTGAACGGGAACGTTGATCAAGTGCGTGATCTTATTGATAGAGGTGCAAATCCAAAAACACAAGACGAGCAAGGCCATACTGTTTTGATGGCAGCTTCAAGCCGAGGGTTTGTTGATGTTGTAGGACTTCTGCTTGAGACTCAACGTGCGGGCGTTAATGCACAAAGCCATAATAAGTGGACCGCTTTGATGTATGCATCATGGAGTGGGCGTATAGAGGTGGTAAGAATGCTTCTAAAAGCGCGAGCCGAGGTTAACGCACAAAATTATGTCGGAGAGACAGCTTTGATAATGGCAGCACAAAATGGACATGCTGATGTGGTACAAGCGCTTATTGATGCTTGTGCCGATGTTAACCTACAAAATTGTTGTAAGAGAACTGCTTTGATCGCAGCTGCTTTCGTGTGGGCATGCGGTTCATCTTATAAAGGGCATATTGACAGCGTACAAGCCCTTATTGAAGCTCGAGCCAACGTTAATGCGCAAGATAGGGATGGGTGGACCGCTTTGATATGCCCTTCTTGTGAGGGGGATATGGATGTGGTAAATATGCTTCTTGCTGCCGGTGCTAACCCTGCTTTAGAAAGTGCCGCCAAAAATACAGCCATTGCTTATGCACGAAGGAATGGACATGAAGATGTGGTGCATTTGTTTAAGATTGCGGAGGAATGGGAAAACTGTCCCCCAGGTCCTCGCAAGCTGATTGCGGAATATTGCTGAAAACGAGTGCCCGATTCTGGTGCCGAGACCGATATCTGTTAGAAATTTCAAGAGCCGTTTGCATAACTGCGAGCGGCTCTTGAAATTTGGGGCTTGGCCCTAAAATTTCTTGATTGTTAATTTCGGGAGATTCTTATGAAAGAAATGATGAAATGTTTGTTGCTTGTGCTTGTATTCTTGTGCAATGTAATCGAGCAAAGCAATGGAATGGTCAACCCATTGTGTTCTTTCCGATTATCTGTGGTGAAAAAAGTGAACCAAGCTTAACGCAGGTCTTTGAGCACGTATTTGTGATTTATTGGAGAGGTCTCGGGGCTCTCTGTTACACTAAAAGCAGAGGGTTTTTTATTTTAGGGAGAATCTTGATGAAACGTGTATTATTTTTGCTTATATTTTGCAGCCTGTACCAGCACAGCAACGGAATGAATGTATACACCAATGAAATAAATCCATCTAAGAAAAGACGACATAACCAGATATCAGCAGATACTGTTAGCGCATCGTTTGATGCGATAGATAGTTTAATATTTTTTGTTCGGCGTGGAGATGCTACACGTGTTAAAGAGCTTCTTGCTGGCTCTGCCGATATTGATGAGAGAGATTTTTCTAATATTACAGTGTTGATGCATGCTGTGCGAAGTAGGCAAGTAGAAATAGTGCAATTACTTATTGGCGCAGGGGTTGATGTTAATGCAAGAAACCGCAATGGGATTACGGCTCTGATGTATGCTGTGCGAAGTAGGCAGGTAGAAATGGTACGGCTACTCATTGATGCGGGGGCTAATGTTAATGCGCAGGACTATCAAGGGATGACCGCTTTGATGCGTGCTGCGGCAATGAGCGGGAATGGAGGTGTTATCGCATGCATGCTTCTTAAGGCCGGGGCGGATCTTACTATGCACGATCGCTATGGTAGGACCGCACTTGATAGAGCAAAAAAAATGGGAGGAGGTCTTGCGCGCGTGCTTGAGGGGATTATGGGACTCTTGCTACTGTCAAGATCATAGTCGCACATTCTTTTATTAATTATTTTTTTTGGGGGGGGGCGCATGAAAAAGCTGATGAGACACGTATTCTGTGTATCGATGATTATGTGTTGCGTAGATACATGCGGCAATGGAATGTTGTCTGATGGTTGGGGAGACGCTATTCCTTTGTTGCGCAGGAGTCTTAATAGCCGCTTGCTGGTAGCATCTTGCGATGGTGATGGTGATGGAGTGCAAGGTCTTCTCGAAGAAAAGGCGGATCAAAATTCAAAAAGCCGTTTGCACGACTGGACGGCGTTAATGTTTGCTTCATGGCATGGGTACGCCGAGGTAATTCGAAAACTTTTGGAAGCTGGTGCAGATGTTAATGCACGAACCCATGCTAATGCATGGACGGCATTGATGATAGCTTCTCGCTTTGGACAAGTTGACGTAGTGCGTATGTTGATTGATGCTGGTGCTGATATGACGTTGGAGGATAGCAATGGCAATACCGCTGCTGATTTAGCACAGCAATATGGATGTGATGAAATCGCACAATTGTTCAAGAACATTCTTGAAACAAAAGATGCGCTTCCAACAATTACATCAGCAGAGTGGCTAAATTGTCCCTTTGATGTTTTGTGTGTCTACGTGATGCCGTTTGTAGATTAATCGGTGTTTACAGTTTCAGCATATATTTGTGATTCATTGAAAGCACCCCTGGGCCGCTTGTTACAGTAGTGACAAACGGTTAACAATGTAAAGTGGAGATTGTTATGAAGACTGGGGTGTCTTACTTATTGTGTTCGCTTGTGTTTATGTGTTGCTTGGGTGGCAAAAGCAGTGGGATGGATGCGCCTGCAGATGGCGGGCACATATTCGACGAAACGCTTAATGCAGAATTTATCGAAACTGTTGAAAAAGGAGATGGTGCTCGAATCAAAGAGTTGCTTGTACGCAACGCAAATCCTAATGCCCGAAACTGTATATGGCAGACAGCGCTGATGCGTGCTTCGTTACGTGGCCATACGACGGTAGTACAAGAGCTTCTTAAGGCCCATGCATCTATTGATGCACAGAGTGGTAAGCATCTGATGACCGCGTTGATGTTTGCGGCTGCGTGGGGAAAAATAGATGTTGTGCGAATTCTTCTTGATGAAGGCGCCAATGTTGATGCGCAGAATATTGATGGGTGGACGGCGTTGATGTTTGCTTCAAGACGAGGCTTTTTAGATATTGTGCATATACTTCTTGATGCTGGTGCGGATGTTGCTTTGAAAAATAATGAAGAAAATACTGTCGCTGATGTTGCCCTTTTATGGATCTCTGCAAGCAAAAAAGAACAAGTTGATACGGCAAGCTTCTTGAATAAGCTTGTTGATGTAAGGAATAACATTGAAAATATTGTAGTTGACGAATGGGCTGTATGCCCGCTTGAAGTTATTCGTGACTATGTCATGTTTTTTGTAAAATAGCAGATGGCGTTTTTAAAAATCTTCAACACTGCAGATAGCGTAGGGAGCATGATGAGATATTTACTATATGCGTTTGCATATCTAGTTCTTTTGAGCGGGCAGGCAATTGGCATGAGTGATGCGGCGTTTGATGAAAAACTTAATATTCGTTTGCTTGCTTCAGTTAACGAAGATGATTGTAATTTAGTGCGGAATCTTCTTGAAGTGCATGCTTCACCTGATGCTACAGTACATTGTAATAGACGGACTGCTTTGATGCTTGCTGCGTATACTGGGTGCGCAGATGTTGTGCGCGTGCTTCTTGCGGCGCATGCTGGTGTTAATGCTTATGATAGCAAAGGGCAAACTGCTTTAATGCTTGCCTCTCGATGGGGGCATGTAGATGTAGCGCGTCTGCTTCTTGAGGCCAATGCTTTGGTTGATGCGCGAGATACTAATGGTGGGACTGCTTTGATGGGAGCATCATTTTGGGGGAAGCATGAAGTGGTGCAGTTGCTGCTTGATGCCCATGCCGATATTGATGCGCGAGATAACGAAGGGAAGACTGCGTTGATAAAAGCATCGTTTTGGGGGAATACTAAGGTCCTGCAGGTTCTTCTTGGCGCGCATCCTACTATTAATGCCCGAGATAATGAAGGACGAACAGCATTAATGATGGCTTCTGTTGAAGGAAGACGCGAAGCTGTTGAATTACTTCTCACTGCTGGTGCCGATGTTAATGCGCAAGATAATGACGGTCAAACAGCATTGATGCAGGCTGCATATAAAGGGCATGGTGATGTGGTTAGTGTTCTGCTTTCGTTTGGTGCTGTGATTATGCTGCACGACAAAAAGGGCCAGACTGCGTTTGATTGGGCTCAAAAAAATGATCACATTGCTGTACAACAATTACTTACAGTGGTGTTGACGGTACAACAAGAATGGAGCATCTGCCCGCTTGAGGTTATCAATCAATTTTTGCTCCCTTATTTGTCTGTCGAAATTGCATAAAAAAAAGGAGCTTTAAATTGCTCCCTTTTTTTGCCATTTTGGTAGCGGCGCTGAGATTCGAACTCAGGACCTACGGATTATGATTCCGTCGCTCTAACCAACTGAGCTACGCCGCCAAAGAACTAAAAACGCATTTGTTTAATATCAAACAGATCAAATAAAAATTTGTACATTGATTTGAGAAAGAAGATACCGGAAAGTAGGGTTGCTACGATACCAGCCATCAATGTTACCGCGAAGCCCTTAATTGCAGGACCACCGAATTGGAACAATATAACGCCGGTTAAGAATGTTGAAATATTTGAATCCAAGACAACTGCAAGCGTACCATTAAAACCGTCAACGACCGACTTGCGTAACGGTGTGCCCGCCGCAAGCTCTTCCTTGACGCGTTCGTACACCAAAATTGAAATATCAATTGCCATACCAATGGTCAACACGATACCTGCAAGGCCAGGGAGTGTGAGTGTTGCGCCGAAGTACGATAAGAAGAGCAAGGTTAAAAATACGTTATAAAACAGGGTTAAAATTGCCAAGAACCCTGGAAGCTTGTAGTACAGAATGCTAAAGAAGAACAACAGCAAGAGCGCGATAAGGCATGACATCACGCCTTTGTTAATCGAGTCTTGACCGAGTGATGCGCCAACACGATTTTCGTGTTCAATGGTGAGTGGTGCTTGAAGTGAACCAGATTTCAACAAGATGGCAAGATCGTTTGCTTCCGTGAGTGAGAAGCGTCCGGTAATTGAGCCCTTGCCTCCGGTGATAGGAGTTTGAATAACGGGATCAGAAATCATGATATCATCGATAATAATGCCGATGTTTCTACCAACGTTATTACTCGTAAGTTCACCAAATTCACGCGCTCCTTGTGACGTAAACTCTAAGGCGATATACGGACGGTTATATTCGTCAAATCGCGCGCTAGCATCTTTAATGCGGTCACCCGAAAGATCAGCAAATGCGGGGATCAGATACCACTGACCAGCATCTTCGTCCACAGCACTTTCAGCAATCCTTTTGCCAGGAATTATCATTTTGTCAGAAGGTAATTGGCCATCAAATTCATCAAGAACAGCTTCTTTTGAGCCTGAAGTTTTTTCAACAATTTTGAATTCAAGATGAGCCGTACGTAAAATTTCTTGTTTAACACGTTCTGAATCGCCAAGGCCAGGAAGCTGTACAACGATTTGATGATCGCCATGTTGTTGTACCACAATACCTTCAACGCCATAACCGCCAAGACGATTAGTAAGAACTTTGACCGCTTGCTCAACAGCCCCGCTGCGAATGGCTTGTTCGGTTTCTGGGGCAAGTGATAGGTGTACAATAGTTTCATCGATTTTGAGACGCAGCGCTGTGCCCAAATCCTGGATAAAGTGATAACCTTCTTTGGCTGATACTTCATCAGGGAACGTCAGTTCAAGCACGTTCTCGCGAACTTCTTTCTTAAGAGGCAGAACCTTAAGGCCCTTCTTCTTAGCAAGCTCTTCGATGCTGCGGGCTTCTGTGCCCAAGCGGTTACTGACTGCTTTATCAAGGTCAACACCCAAAATCAGGTATGTGCCGCCTTCAAGGTCAATACCCTTTTTGAGGTATGAGAGTTTGAATGCATCGTAGTAATGCTTTACCGTTCCCATCACGCCTGGTTGAGCCGGCTGTTGGAGTACCTTTTTATCAAATGAACACATAAAATAGGTGCCGATAACTAAAACGGCAATCCACGCCATGAACGGCGAAACAAGGACACGTGCAAAACGCGAGTATTCGTGCATGAGATGCTCCCTAATGCTAAAAACTGACTCTTCCTTTTACCTCAAAAAAGTGGTGCCGAGGAGGAGACTCGAACTCCTATGGGATTTCTCCCGCTGCCCCCTCAAAGCAGTGCGTCTACCAATTTCGCCACCTCGGCACAATGATTTCAGAGAAATATAGCTAAAAATAGCAAAAAGACACCGAAAATGTACCACAAAGCTTCTCGGTTGGCAACTCAAAAGAGGTGCAATAAAATATAGGTCAAAAAGCACAAACCCTAAGGAAGTGATAATGCTTTTTATATTAGGCGTGATAACAATAGCTTATGTGGTTGGCGCGATTCCTACGGGATATTTGCTGTGTTCATGGTGTTATGGCATAGATATCACCGATCATGGTTCGGGGAATATAGGTGCAAGTAATGTTGCCCGCGTTATGGGAAATAAACTATTTCCGGTTGTTTTTTGCATCGATGCGGGGAAGGCGTACGCTACCCTATGGCTCGTGAACCTGAGTGGTTATGGTGATGCATGTGCTCTGTATGGTGTTGCATTGGCATTGTTAGTGGGCAACGCATATTCTCTCTTTATTGGTTTTCGAGGGGGGCGTGGTGTGGCAACGGCGATGGGTATCGTGGGATTTTTTTTACCGTGGACGAGCACAATTGGCTGTATGGTTATATGGATAGCGATGCTTGCAGTTACAAAAAAACCGTTTATGGCGTCAATGAGTGCATTTATTGGGGTGATGGTGATACATGTTCTTATGCAAACTGCGTATGTTCCATTGTTGGTGGGTATTTCTTTGTGGCTTGGCTGGCGGCATTCGTCCCATCTATGGACGTGGTACCGCACACTCTGGACATCGTTTGATTGACATTGCGCCTGATAGTGGCGTAAAAAAAATACAAAAACGGAAAAGGGCGCTTATGAAATTTAAACATGTTGCAGAGATGTTTGATGCTATTGAAAAGGAATCGAGTCGTACCAAAATGACCGAGCTTCTTGCCGATTTGTTTAAGCAGGCAACGCCACATGAAGCTTCAATCATCGCGTATCTTTCATTAGGAAGTCTGAATCCTCCCTACATCGGAACTCAATTTAATTTTGCTGAAAAAAGTTTGCTTAAAGTGATTGCAAAACTTTTTGATGTGACGCCAGCGACAATCAAAAAACGCGCGCACCATCTTGGCGATCTTGGCTTGGTGGTAGCAGAGGGATGTTGGGCGGGAAGTTCGGACATTGTTACCGTGCATGACGTCGAAGAAGTTTTATTAAAATTTTTAGAACTTTCTGGATTCGGTTCGCAAGAGCTCAAAGAAGCTAAAATGTTTAAAATTTTACGTTCCCTCGATCCTCTTTCTGCAAAATATATTGTTCGTGTTGTTGAAGGCAATCTACGGCTCGGTTTTTCGGACATGACCTTGCTGGATGCCTTTTCATGGATGGAAAAGGGTGATAAGTCGATACGTTCTGATCTTGAGGAAGCCTACAACACTTCAGCTGACATTGGTCTTCTTATCAAGACGCTCAAGCAAGATGGTCTTGCCGCAATCAAAAAGATGAAAATTACCCCCGGTATTCCTATTCGTCCCGCCGCAGCAGAACGTATGCCCGATGCCGCTGCGATTATAAAAAAACTTGGCGCATGTGTAGCGCAACCAAAATTGGATGGTTTTCGTTTACAGATCCATATCGACAATCGTCATAAAAAGCCATTGATACGATTTTTTTCGCGCAATTTATTAGACATGTCAGCTATGTTTCCAGATTTAGTAAAAGCACTGGAAGATTTTAAAGTAACAACGGCAATTATTGAGGGCGAAGCGATTAGTATTGATACACAGACGGGCGTCTTTTTGCCATTTCAAGAGACGGTGAAGCGCAAGCGCAAGCATGAAATTGATAAATTCGCGCAGGACTTTCCGCTGCGGTTATTTTTATTTGATGTTTTATATCTTGATGGCGTTTCATTGCTCGATGAGCCGCATCATACACGACGCAAAAAATTACTTGAGATAGGTGGCGCTCAAGAGATAAAAAAACATGACACCATTTTTGTTATCGACGAGCACAAGGTTGCTACGTCAGAAGAGTTATCTGATTATTTCGAGCAGAACGTTGCGCAAGGACTTGAAGGGCTTGTTGTAAAACGGCCCGATGCAGTGTATCAGCCAGGGAAACGAAATTTTAATTGGATTAAACTCAAACGCCAAGAAGGCGGATCGCTTGAAGATACCATCGATTGTGTGATTCTCGGATACTACCATGGAACCGGTAAGCGTGCAGCTTTTGGCATCGGCGCATTACTTGTTGGTGTATACAACAAGAGCAAAGATTGTTTTCAGACGGTGGCCAAAATTGGTACCGGGCTTACTGATGTTGAATGGCGTGCTCAGAAAAAAGCATGTGATGAAATCAGTGTCAAAGAAAAACCTCACAATGTTGAATGCGTTAAGGAGTTGACGCCTGATGTATGGGTTTTGCCAGAAATAGTGTGCATGATTCGTGCGGATGAAATTACGCTATCGCCATTACACTGTGCTGGCGCAACTGAACACAAATCAGGTATGGCGTTGAGATTCCCACGGTTGATGGGCTATCGCCCCGACAAATCACCAACTGCGGCAACGACGGTTGATGAGCTCAAAAGATTGTTTGAGTTGCAGTTCGAGAAGAAATCGAAGCACCAACGTTCATGAATTTTTTGTTGAATTAATGCGCTGATGGTTACGCGAGCTCAAAATAGCTCTTCCAGTACTGACCGGCTTTCTCCATTGCAGCGGATATGTGCTTGTTAAATTCGTGAAGCCCATTTTTCTGCGCATAAGCAATGACCTTATCATAGCATTTCTGGAATGCGCTATTCTGGCGCATGTTGGCATAGAACGCGCAGCTTTGGACGGTTGCGCCATTGTATGATAAGCATTCTTTAGGATAAGCGCATGCATCAGCCGCGGCGAGAAGTGCATGTGCACCGCTAACAATTTCCGGGCTAGCTTGTGCGTGACTGACAAGAAGTTCTGTTGCCGGGTTAACGATCACTTCTTTTCCGCCGTCAATAATGGCTTGTGGCGTCCGAAGGAAATACTCGTGGCCTACGTAAGCTGCTACGATGGTCATGACCATTCCTGCACCAATCAACAGTGGCTTTTTATGCGTCAAAGCCCAGTTTTTTATACAGCTCGTCTTGGCCAATAATCGAGCCATGAAAGAAGGTGATTTTTGGAACGTTGCAGACGCGTGAGTTATTGCCGTTGGCTGGTTGGTGGTGCGTTCGTTCATGCCAAAAGTTGTTTGGCATGACAATGCGGTGCCAGCAAATAAAAGCATAAGTATTACATGTTTTTTCATAATAACGAGCTCCTCAAATATGTTTTTTTATAGCGAGCTACACTGAGCCTATTGGCGCGTCCATAGCTTTTTGAGCGATGACTGATGTTGCTCCATCGTATATTTTTTGTAGGTCAGCTGTGCTCATGTAGCAGGTAATAGTTATCGTTTCTTGAGCCTTGAGAAATTTTTTATGGGACCATGAGCCCAAAAAACCTTTCAATAACCAAGCGAGTGGCGCTATCGTAGGAAACATCCAATGAAGCGTGAAGCGTGGTTCTCCCATAAAGTCTTGTATCATTGCGCAAGGAAACGATAGAAGTGTTACGCCGACGCATGATGCCCACACCAACGTCAAAAAACGTGTTGCATAACATCTAATTTTTTCGGAATCCCAGAGTGAAACATCTTTAAAGTAAGGGCTTGTAAGATTGATATCATAGTCTTGGTTGTTGGTAATGCCGACTTCAACGGGAATTTTGTAAAAAGTCTTCCACGATGGCATTCCAATCTGCGTAACCGTAATGGCGAACGTTGCATTCGATTCTTGTGGCTCTGGTTGCTCTTGAGCAGCCTGCAACCACGTAACAGACCCAACAAACAAACACGACATGAGTAAAAGCCTGAATAAACACACGTGTGACATGGATCCCCCCATTATTTCTTGTGTGTGCTAAAAATATTTTTTGATCGTTAATCCAACAGGCAAATCTCCCCAGATCTTTCTGTCGGCAGATTTTCTCAGAAGAACAAATGTATGAACTATGTTTATCCCCCAAAAATCGATCTCTTCATAGTATAAAGGGGAACGGTTTGTACCACAAAGGCCCCAATCTCAATAGTAATATGTGGCAGGGTGTAGGTTATTAATTCCAAATAGAAAAAAACAGAAAGTCATTGAGGCTTGGTGTTCTGTAGGGCTATTGTCTATTGCGGTGGGCTGTACCACAATAAAGCTTTATGCCAAACCCCATTGCATGAACAAGTGCCGTAAAAGATTGCAAGTGAGGATTTCCTTCATCAGATAACATACGATAGATGCTCTCCCGTCTTAAGTGCGATCGCAGGGCAAGCTTGCTGATGTTTCCTTGTGCTTCGGCAACATTTTTGAGCGCTTTGAGAAAAAGGGCTTGAGATTCAGCATCTCCCTTTAAACTTTCCACAAGCGCTGCATTGAGGTAGGCGACCGCATGTTTGCGATCTTTAAGCGATTTGATTAATTCATCGTGATAATCAATACAACGTGTTTTTTTTAAAGCCACTTTTTTAGTCATTTTTTTGTTCCCATTGTTTATAGTCCTTGAGATACTCTTGTGCCTTAATAATGTCCCTATGCTGAGATCGTTTGTCTCCTGCACACAAAAGCAGGACAATAAGCTGGCCAATTTTACTGAAATAGATTCTATACCCTGGGCCGATGTCAATTTTCATTTCATACAACCCGCCACCAAGCGACCGGATCTGTCCGAAATTACCCATTTCTAAGCGGTCAAGACGCAGCTCAATGGCTACGCGAGCCTTCATATTGGCAAGGTCCTTGAGCCATTGTTTGAAGGGGACCTTCCCGTTTGAAGTTTTGTAGAATTGTATCGAATATTCCATACTATTTTCGATTTATGTGAATCGACCAGTGTATTATGAAATAATAACGTAACTGTGGCCTGTAGGCAACACAAAGTTCATATTTCTGCAAAAAAAAGAGTGCCGAGAAAAGATCCCGGCACTCGGAACAAGGGGAACGTGGTGTTTGATCTTATTTGGTCGTAGCCTTAAGTGCTTTAAGCTTCGCTTCGTAATCCTTAAACGCAGCGGATACCAGTTCTGTAATATTCTTTCTTTCAGTGCTTCCCGTCTTCAACTGTCCTATGAGCCGATTGAGCTCAGTAATTTTTTTTGTAACATCGTTTTCGATGGCATAAATGTTTTTTAAGACTGGTATTTCGGTCGCTCTTAGCGCCGTAATTTCCTGAAGCTTTGCCTGAGCTTTTTTCAAGATATCACCTGGCGCAGCAGCCTGTGTTGCAACGGCGCCGTACACATTTGCGCCATAACAAGCAGCGATGAGCCCAAGTATGCTGAATATCTTTTTTGTGCTCCACATTGTAATGTTCCTTCCGTTAAAATTTCTAAATTTTCTTCAACTTTAATCAGTAATTTGTTTTGGCAAAAAATCCCCGCCCGTTGTAGCATCCAGCTTCGCAAGCGCCTCATTTACCGCTTTATCGATACGTACAAGTTGTTGGTCCCTTGACGCCTTGGTGATTGAATTGATTGAATAAAGAACATTGAGTGCCGCAACAGCATCAGCTTTTCTTTGTTGCGCAATCGCTTTAAGTCGCTGGATGTTATTTTTATGATCAGCATTAAACTGATCGATCTGTTGCTTGAGCGCTGAGCGTTGATTTCTAAGCCTTCCAAATTCCACATCTTCCCTTGCTGTAAGTTGTCCTATTTCAGTTTTCAACCCTTGGTACCACGCCGTCTTTGTTTGGACCTCGCCGAATGCCGTGTATTGGACAAGAGCGCTGTAGCCAGAGAGCGTTGATGCGCTACCTGCAGAGAGCGTCTGCATCGACAGGGGAGTTATAATGGCGATCATAGACATTAACTTTATGAGTGTTTTCATTGTTCGTCCCTTCGTTCCTAGTCGGCGATGGTAAGAGGTATCGCCTCTTTGGTCTTAAGTGCTTTGAGTTCATTAAAAGCAGAATTGACCACGACATCAGCGGCTTCCAGCGTTTCATTGCGCACTGCTATTGCCGCTGTCTGTTCATCATCGGTTTTTGCTGTGTTGTAAAGCTGGTCAAGTGCAGAAGCGAGTGCTGTGCGGGAGCCTTGGACCTTTCTTTCTTTCTCCGCCACAATGGTGTCGTAGTTTGCGCTTGTCTGTTGTATTTTGCTTTTGAGAGTTGCTCTTTTTCCCTTGAGCGCCGTTGTCTCGTTACTGGCTCTAACAAGGAGGTCGGTCGCTGCTGTGGCAACTGCCTGGAAATCTTTAAGCTTTTGCTCGACGTTGCTTTTTGCTATCGACTCGTTTGTGGGAAGCAATGCCTGCGATGCTATCAGGCTTATGCCGATAGTCAGGCACCCATAATAAAAAAAATTTTTCATCGCACTCCCCTTTTTCTTTCAAGTTGCTGCTTCATGGAGACTGCAACCTGGTCACCCTGAGCCCGCTTGCTACTTTTAGTGTGCTACATTTATTTAACAATAGTCAATATTTATGTAGCTTTGGTTCGCGTGTTTGAAATGGGCGATTTTTTGAAAAATTACACTAAAAGTATTGCAAATAGCATATTAAGGCCTGTAAAATTGAGATGAATGAATATTATGTTGGGCGTACGAGTAGTGGTAGGGAGTGAGCGCATGAAAACAATATCAAAATTAATACTTATAACGATTGTATGTGTGGGAATCGGTTGTAGTGCCTTCGCCGTAACTAATATGGCTTTGATAGCTGAGACGAAGGTTTTATGCGAGCAACGTCAAGCCGAAGCTGCGTATTTGCTCTTAAGAATAGGGCAGATGGCCACCTTTTTGGGCAGCGAAGCAGCCAAGTCCAAGACGGTAGAGGAACTTAATGATATTTCTCGCGAACTTTCTGCTGCATTGTCGGTTTTGCACAATGACGCTGTAATTTCACAAAAAAAACTTGTCGCTGCCAAATTAAAACTCGAGAAAAAATGGTGGCCTGTGGCGAGCACTGCAGGAGCCGTTCGCTCATCAAATTAACGCATGGAGCGTGCGTGCGACATGTGCCGGATTTTCGGATTTAGTAATCGCCGATCCAATCATAATGCCTTGTGGCTTGAGATCCATTATCTGTTGCATATGTGATGCGTCAATAGAACCGGTTACAAAAATGGGAATGTCGCTATTGTCGCGTATATTATGCCAATCAGTTTCAAAGTCAGAGTCTTCTGTAATTTCGCTATGGCGATGCATAATCAAAAAGTCTACGCCTTGTGCTTTTGCATCAAGCGCCGCTTGCCCTCCCGATGGCGCATCAATGAGATCGAGTCCTATTTTTATGTTATAGGCATGGGCAATTTCAGTGGCTTTTTTTATTGTTGCTGGCCATGTTCCTGCCAGAACCGATACATACGTTGCTCCCGCCTGAGCCATCATAGTTATTGCTTCGCGTGCCTTTTCTGATACACGCGCTTCGACACAAATATCTTTAGTAGGAAACTGTGCCTTAAACGATTTGACCGCTTGAATACCATCAGAGAAAAGTAGTAAAGATCCAACGCCAAGTATGTCAGAAAACTCTGCTGTTTGTGCCGCAATAGCAAGCGCTAAAGACAGGTCAGGAAGGTTGTAGCTAAAGTACATTTTCATTTCTATTCTCCTTTGCTAAATCTACAAAAAACAGTATCTTTGAGATCGTTTTGAAAGGCAAGATGCGGCTTCGATGACCATACTTAATCCGGCATTGAGCCTCAATAGTTTGGGTAAAATATGAAGCAATTTGTCAATCGAATACGTGCCGGCGGCGCAAAACCTGTGCTTGTTATCGGCGATGTCATGTTAGACGAATATTTTTTTGGTTCAGTTAATCGCATCTCACCCGAAGCGCCCGTCCCCGTACTTAAAGAAGAGCGGCAAGAATGGTGCCTTGGCGGTGCTGCAAATGTGGCGGCAAATTGTAGACACATTGGATGCGACGTTTCTTTGGTTGGTCTTATTGGTATGCATGACAGCGAAGGCCAGCGACTTCTTTCGCTTGTGCAAGACTTTCAAATTTCTCCGCGAGGGCTTATTCAAACGCCCCATCGTCCGACGACGAGCAAAAAAAGATTTCTTGCGAAAAATCATCAGATGTTGCGCATGGATACTGAGACGGCTCAGTGCCTCAACAGAGATGAATACCGCGATATTACGCAACGCATTGACACGCTTATGGTCCCGTCTTCCATAGTGTTGCTTTCTGATTATGCCAAGGGTGTTTTGACGTCCGAGCTCATTGGCTATGTGTGTACTCGTGCACGTGAGCGCAATTGCATGGTCATGGTTGATCCAAAAGGACCTGACTTCGCCAAATACCGTGGCGTTGATTACGTTAAACCTAACCTTAAAGAATTTGGGCAAATGGTTGATTTTTTTGGGCTTTCGTCTGATCAATCACTTGAAAAAAATGGTAAAGAAATTTGCCGACTCCTTGCACTTAAGGGGCTTATTGTTACCGAAGGAGAGCGGGGCATTACGTATGTATCGGGTGATCGCACGATCTTTTCTCCTGCTTGCCAGCGTGAAGTTTATGATTTGACCGGTGCTGGCGATACGGTATTTGCTTTCGTAGCATTGGGGTTAGCACATGGCTTTTCGATGGAAGAGTGTCTTCTCGTTGCCAACCGTGCAGCGGCGGTTGCCGTATCACACCTCAAAACATATGCGGTGAGCCTTGATGAGCTTGTTGACCGGTCAACCGATTCAACTGAAAAAATTTATACCGATTGGATGCAGCTTAAAATTGAGCTTGATTGGTTGCGGAGCGAAAAAAAGAAAGTTGTGGTTGCGAATGGCAGCTTTGATATTCTGCATTCCGGGCACATTCATACGCTCAAAGAAGCCAAAAAATGCGGTGATATTTTAGTCGTTGCGCTTAATACTGATGAATCGGTCAAAAGGTACAAAGGACCTTCGCGCCCGGTTAATTCTTTGGCGCACCGAGCATTGGTTATATCGGCACTTGGGATGGTTGATTTTGTTGTTTCATTTGCGCAAGATACGCCTCGATCTTTGATTGAGTATCTAAAACCAGATGTGTTGGTTAAGGGTGGGGATTATCAAAAAGAACGCGTTGCTGGGTACGATATTGTGACTTCATATGGAGGTGAGGTTCATATTGTCGATTATCTATCAGGATTTTCTACGACGTCTCTTATTAAGCAGATTGAGCAGCAGAAAACAGGCGCTGTGTAGGTATGCAAAATGTTGAACCAGTGACAATGCTGGAGCCTCTATGTACAAACTTGGAATTGTTGGTTTTGGAATTGTTGGCAAATCGGTCTTAGCGTTTCTCAATCGGCAAAAGATTGATTACTCGACCTCATCTTCTTCAGAGCTTGATCTTTATGATGATTCCTCTGACGTCGGTCGGATTCAGGTTCAGGTATGGGATTCGCGCGCGCTTGGCCCTGCTGAACAGGAAATTGTTAAAATGTATAAGGCAACAGCTGTTGATGCCTCGATGCAGTCGCTGGGAGATTTTATTCAACAAAGTGATTTTATTCTTGCAAGCCCCGGTATTGATTTGAGTGCGTATCAAAATGCACATAATAAGTTTCTGTGCGAACTCGATTTTTTTTCGGCATTTTTTACCAAGCCGATTATTGCCGTTACCGGGTCTTTGGGTAAAACAACGATTGTAAAACTTCTAGGCTCTCTTTTTGCTGCTGTTCCACTGTGTTCTGCCGTGACGCATTCAGAGCCTCGGGTTGCCCAGCCCATTATTGGCGGCAATGTTGGCATAGGAATGCTCGATCTGGTTAATCAACAGGATGTGTGTGATCTTGGGATTATAGAACTTTCAAGCTTTCAACTTGAGTTGAGTAAAAAATTTGCACCAGATGTGGCGGTATGGACCAACTGGTGCCCCAATCACCTCGATCGTCATCACACAGAAAAAGCCTATTTTGATGCAAAATTTAACCTGCTGCGTTTCCAGCAGGGACATCAGGTTGCAGTTCTTTCAGATACGCTTTTTTTCGGACAAACGGGAGCATGGCTTAATGAGCAATTGCCGGAGGTTGTGTCGCATATCTGTGTATGCACTGATGCGGCATTGACGCCCGATCTTCTTAATGCTGTTAAGCGCGTGCATTTTGATGTTGTTCATGTTACCGATGCTTGCGTGGTGAAATCATCGATTACCAATGGCACAATTACCAGCTCGCAAAAATTAATGCGTACCGATCAGCTTGCGCCGGTGACCTTTCTGCAAAATTGGGTACAAACGCTTGCTGTGATGTCATGTATGGGTGCCGATTGGGCATCATGCGCAAAGTTTGTGTCTGAGCAACCGCATGCGTTGCTTCCTGATCTTCACCACCGCCTTGAATATTTTTCTACGATTAATGGTGTGGACTTTTACGATGATTCCAAATCTACCGTTGTTCAATCAACGCTTGCAGCATTTCAGCGGCTTGCCCAGAATGGGCGCCCCATCATTCTTATTGTCGGCGGTTTGGGTAAAGGGGTTGATCGCTCACTATTGGCCACTTCGCTCAAAGATCATCCGCAGCTGAAGCGCATGTACTGTTTTGGTAAAGAGTGCGCGGTGTTTGGTTCGTGCGATGTGTGCGAAAATCTTGATGACACGATGCGCAATATTGCCGGTTCTATGGCATCTGGTGATATCGTTCTTTTCTCGCCAAGCGGGACAAGCTTTGATTTTTTCCAAAATTATGAACATCGTGGACAGGTTTTTAGAGAACTTGTTGCAAAGCTTGGCAATCAGGCAGTTAAATAAGACTCTGTTGTCATGGGGTACCATCTCGTGGTAAAGACGATGAGAAAAGAAAGGACTCCCCATGGCTTTACCCCTCAATCGTTTGCGTAGCGATGTACGTCTTTTTGTTGCTACTGTTGTCACACTTACTATTGTTGGCGTCATTTTTATCTACTCTTCAAGTTCCATTTTCGCGCTCGAGAAATATGGTTCAGCGCATTATTTTCTTAAAAAGCAGTTAATTTATCTCATACCAAGTATTGGAGCGTTTTTTATTTTTGCGCTTGTGCCCTTGGCATGGTGGCGGAAAAATGCGCCGTGGCTTTTTCTTGGCTCGTTAGCGCTGACTGCGCTGACGTTGCTTCCCATGATGGGCGTAAAGTTTCATGGTTCAAACCGTTGGTTATCAGTTTTTGGTTTTAGCTTCCAACCCAGTGAAGTTCTTAAACTTTTTTTGTTTATGTACATGGGGTTTTTCCTTGAACGGAAACACGACAAAATAAAATCATTTCTTCATACCTATCTCCCGCTGCTGGTTATTTTTGGTGCGGCATTTGCCATTCTTCTTAAACAACCCGATTTCGGCTCAGTGATGACTATTATGGTGACGGCCCTCATGCTTTTTTTTGTTGCCGAATTCCGCATGATATATTTGGTGGTGACGGCACTTGCCGCATGTCCTTTTGTAATATATTTAATCATGTCAAAGTCATATCGCCTCAAGCGCATTCTGATCTTTTTAAATCCATGGGCAGATCCGCAAGGTAGTGGCTTTCAAATTATTCAATCACTTATTGCCATCGGTTCGGGACATGTGTGGGGCGTTGGGCTTTCAAATTCTAAGCAAAAGTTTTTTTATCTGCCCATGCAACATACCGATTTTATTTTTCCTATCATTGCCGAGGAAGTTGGTTTTGTTGGTTCACTGCTTTTGCTCGTTCTTTATGTTATTTTTTGTTTTTTAGGTCTCCGCATCGCCGTCAATATAAAAAATTCGTTCGCGTTTTTTACCGCGCTTGCCTACGTTCTTTTTATTTCGCTGCAGGCGGTGATCAATCTTATGGTTTCATCAGGGCTTCTGCCGACCAAGGGGCTTGGCCTTCCGTTTATAAGTTATGGCGGTACTGCCCTCATGTGCTTTTGGGCAATGGTTGGCTTTATTGTTAACGGAGCGCGTGCCGAGCAGTAGCAATTTATTTCGAATATAAAATTTTTCCTTGTATCCGTCGGCGTGGCGCTGTTATGCGTTGACATGATAAATCTTCTTGCCATACTTGAGGCATTCTTTTTTGTGGAATTCTTTGTTGGGGATTTGGGTCAATTAAAATATAACGACGGGGTGTTGAGTGAACCGAGAGAAATTTCTTTCGCATGGTGGCGTAGTCTCATTGTGCCTAATGATTTTGTTTGGTGTCCAAAATACTTTGGTTTATAGTGCTGCGCCAGTGGCTGCATCTGCACCTGTTGAGCAAAATGAACCAGCGGGTGATGGCTCTTTGGCCTCGCTTCTTGCCGGTATTCCGGGTGCTCAGGGTGGCATGGGAGCGTTGGATATTGGTTTTATATTGTCACGCCTCAAACAAGAACAGTCATTGTCCGAAAAGCACGAGCAAATGACTGCTGCATTGCCGCAGGATGTGCGTCAACGTGTGACTGACGTGTGCAAAGAATTTGAGGGCTTAAGTGCATCGTTGCGCCTTGAATGGTGTTTTGGCGTGCTTGCTAAATCGGTACAAACGTTGGTAACACAGTGCCTTGGCAGCAACCATGAACTGCTTCTTAAAGAGTTGAATACGCTATTTGATAGATTCAATACATCGCTTGAAGACGGTACCTTTGCTGAGGAAATGATCCCCGTTTCGACGTTTGAAGCAAATCCTTTATTCCAACTTCTTGGCGGTATGATGGGTGGAACATCTGCCCCCGTGAAGAAAAAATTTGATAAAGAGATTCTTCCCAAACTTCATGGAGTGCTTGATATAATCCTGCAGGCTTATGATGCCCAGGGAGCAGCATCTCATTCTGCGCTTGCAACGCAAACAAAGGTTTTTCGAGATCTTATTATTTATGCAGAAAAAAAAGATATATCGTCGCTGTGTGCCACGTGCATTCGTCTGCTTGATAAGCAATGCAATAGTGTGCGCGGTCACCTTAAGGAGACGATTGAAATAGTGATTCGCACCCGTGTTGCTATGGCGGTAGGTGCGGATGCTCAGCAAGCTGAAGCACTCACGTATTGGATCAAATATTTGGCGGAGTACGAATCGACGCTTACGTCTTTTATGAGCCTTACGAAATATAGCTTTGATGTGGGATGGCTTTTGCGCCTTATGTCACGAGCGTACGAAGTTGTTGAGCCGCTTGCCAATGTGCAGTTGGTGAGTGGAACGCTCGGGAAGGCATCTGACTTAAGGAAGGCCTTTGGTGTTCAAGCGGCAATCCGTACGGTGGTGCTTGCGTTAGCGACAACATATTACTATGGAAAAAATACCGGAGAACAGGCGCAACAATATGTTATCGGGGGATCAACGCTTCAGCACAAGGCTGATGCTGCTGCCCGACATGGGTCTTCTGGTCCGGGGCATGCGGATTTGCTACTTGATGCAGCTGGCAAGTCTACGGATGCATTCCTATCACCAACGATGTTTATCGAGCCACTCCATCCAGCAAAAATGGCCATCATTCGCCTACTCCTAGCTCTTGGCCATTATAAAATTAACAATTGGGATAAAGACTTTGACCCTTCTCACGATGTGGGTGTAAAGCTTGTTATGTCGATTATTACGCACAGTGCGTATGAGAGCTTCGGTTCCTATTGTCAATATGCGGCGCATAAGCATTTACCACCGGCGTTTCTGGCGACGCTTGAGAAATATTCAGCCGGTTTAGTTAAACCTGAATTGCTTCCCGTTATCGTCAGAATAGCGGTGCCGTTTATTCTGCTTCACGAAAAATGTCGTCCAACTGTTGGGAGGGTGGTTAATTTTACTGAAAGAGATTTGATCAGCTATTACCCAAGCTTTTATTTGTGGATTGATGCGGTTAGATTTGGCAAATGGGTGTGGAGTTGCATGCCGTTGGTGCCAAAGTCGAAAGACAAACCTGATTATCAAAAAATCGATAAAATGGGCTTCTATATTGAGTTCGTGCTCATGCATTATATGCTTGAAACCTTGGGAGCCTTTGGCGGAAAAATGGCGGTTAGGGCCTATCTGAAATGGTTCGCTCGCGATGATGCCCAATCGGGATCAATTGCGCAGAGGTTCAATGAATATAAGGAATATGCAGCAATGTTATTTATGCCGGGTCCAGAAAATGTGATACGCGCGACAGTGATTGAGTTCCTGATAAATTCTGGGCATCTCAAGCGCGAAAATATTAAGGATGTGAACCTGGTCAACCGTTGCCTCTTTGAGGAAATGTTGCATTTGGTGATGCGGGCCAATGTTTTTACCCATGGTCAAGCCGCGATGTTTCTTGACCGCTTTGTCGAACTGCAGTCTAAGCAGGACCACTATGTCGACATTGTAAAATTAATTAATGATGCTGCTGAGCAAGCCGCAACCAATCTTCCTGTTAAAACTGGTGAAGCTCTTGGTGGATTTATCGGCGGAATGACGGCAAATATTGCGATGTGGTGGAAGGGGCCTTTTTTCCTCAAGCCGCCGGCGGTCCCTATGGAGAGAGAAGGAGCTTATCCTGATTTTGACAATTGGGGACTTAGTCCTACTTAATTCTTTGTAGATTCAATACTTTTCTGAGTAGTTGATTAAATTGGGCAGGGAGACTCCCTGCCCTCTATCAAGTTAAGAAAAATTTGTTTTTATCCATGCGAGCTTAAAGCTTGAGGCCTTGTATGGAAATTAATAACCCTAGCTCGTCTCAGCGAGCCCCACCCTTACTTCTGTTCGACATATCTTATGCGAAGATATTGATTTGCTGGCGTAACTTTGTTTAAAATCAATTCATTACCGTAAATATTTTATCCAAAAAGGGAGAATTGTAATGAAATTGCGCTTGCTTATCGTTGCTGTTATGAGTTGCATTTTAGTTGGCCAACCAACAAATGTATTCGGAGAAAAATCTCTTTCGAGGAAAACAGGTGAAGCTCTTGATGCTGCTCTGAACTACATCAATCTGATAAACACCAAAGATAATACGTATGGCAAGAATGTGAGCGATGTTGTATCTAAATGGAGCATTGCATACTTAGAAGAATTATCACAAGCGCAATTAGATCAGGCTTGTCGTGAACTTGACGCTGCGATAGATTATCATGAAAAATTCAGAACGTCTCCGGAGATGGCTGCACTTAGGGCTTATCGCACGCCTGAAGTAACATCCGAAGAGAGAGCCATGTTCAAGAAGCATGGCATGACTTCCGATAGTGGTCCGGGGCCGATAGAAAAATTTGTTGCCAATTATGACGAAAAAAAGACAAAGGCCCAGAGCCTTTTACAAAAAATTAAGTCATTGCAATCTGCTACCAAAGCTACGTCCAGCATTCCTGTTGCTGACCCAGGAGTGGTCGCTCCGCAAACACCTGTATTAGCAGCAGGAAGCGAGCTGCCGGTGCAGCCAAGAACTCCAACCAAAGAAGAGATTGAGCGTTATAATAAAGAATTGAAAATTGTTATTGAAAGCAATAAAAAAGCAAATCCATACGATCTTTCTCAATACTCGGAAAGTAAGATTAAGAATGTTGAAAAGCTCCTCAAAAAAGGTGCTAATCCAAACATTATTGATACAGACTTCTATTGTATTCCTGGCTATGGCATTTCCTATCCAGTTTATGATCAAGAAGGCCTATCGAACTTTGACCACCTCTCAGCATGGACCAACAAAGAATCGTTTAGGAACGGGGTTGTTATTTCAATAGTTTCTAAAGAATTTCTTATGGTTTTGGAGGCATTGCTTGAAGCAGGAGGTAGACCGCCGCTTACTGATCCTACGGCTCCTAATAACAACGATATTTGGCGTATTTTATTGTCGTCAAGAACGCCACTGCGTTGGTCTAAGGGCGTGTCTTTTGTATTCCATAAAATATATGAAATCGAAGGTAGGCACATTAGGTATCAAGAGGTCCCGGATAATGATTATCCATCACAAATACTTGAAAAATTGGACGAAGTGCTAAAAAAGCTTCTTCGTGCGCAGCTTGCTTTTGAAGTAGGCGAACCAGGTTTTTTTAACGGAAACTCTAGCCATATTGATGCATACATCAAGTGGGCAAAAGATAATTTTGATGCAGCATTTGCTAGCAAATGTCTTAATGAGCCTTATCCCTATCCCGATAGCAACCAATATCCAAATTCTCTGTATGGAAAAAACGTCAAAGGCTTTACACCTGTTGAACTTGCTGCCAAAAATGAACATCCAAAGTGTCTTAAAGTGATGCTTGAGGCTACGGGGGATGATGGAAAGCCACTCGTTACTGTTGATACAGCGCAAAAGGCGTTGCAAACAGCGCAGTTTGCGGTTGCTGATATAACCAACGTCAGCAGCGCTTTTAAAAAATGCAAGAAGCTACTTGCGGAATTTATCAAGCGCGACGCGTCTGTTAAATCTGTTGCGGCAACTACTCTCTTACGGCAGCAACGTCAGCAGCATCAACCGATACCAGCGTGATATCCAGCTCTTGAGCTCGCGCGATAAAATCTTTTTTGTTAGCTATCAGTGTGGTGGGTGAGAGCCAGGCAAACGCTGCTACGTCTTCCGGATGAAGACCATCAAGTGACGCAGGACCCAACGTAGGAAGATCAAAGCCTCGGTTCTGATCGTGACGTGCCGTTTTGCAGACAACAACATTGCCCGAACCAAGTTCGATGCCGCGTTTAATGCAGGCATCGGTGCCTTCAATTGCTTCGACGGCCAAGACCATGCCATTTTTCATGACGACAGTTTGTCCTATATGTGCGCGTGCAAGATTTTGTGCCGTAGCGATTCCAACATGAATATCATTTTTGAGCTCATCGGTAAGCGTGCCGGTAAGTATCCCCGGCGGTACTAATAACCCGCCGAGTACAACGTCCTGTTGCATGAGGTGCATGCCTCGTTTTACCAATTCGTTACCAATGGCTTCCATGATATTGGTATCATTTTTATTAATGAGTGAGCCAAGTAATTTGAGCGCGAATATATCAAATTTGAGGTGTTTAAGCAGATGTTGCTTGTCGACTTTGCCAATAAACATAACGTGCGTTGTTGCACGCTCGACGAGCAGTGCCAGGATGCCGTTTGGTTTATAAAATTCCTGCGCAATGATTTCGGCACGATCACCAACGCATGCGCGTAGTGCAGCGGCGTTATCTCCGGGAAACAAAACAACAACAAAAAAATCCTTATGGTCGTGCAAAAACTTTTTACATGCCTCTAGTGGAAGCGTGCCGGTGCCGGCAATCAGCGCAATCATCTGAGTCCGAGGGCACGTTCAATATCAAAAGTTAATTTAAGTGCGGCAAGGTCTTGTGCCGCATTGGTGAGACGATCACCGGTAGTGATAGCATTAACAAAATGTTCAATTTCAAGTTTGAGTGGATTGTCTTTGTAGACAAAAACACGCTCAATAGTTGATTCCTGACGATACTTTAGTTGATCAGTACCAACTTGAACACTTGATGTTGCTTGTCGGTGGATTGTAAGATCCTGCGTGGTGAAATCAAGATGAATGTACTCACCCAATTGATGAATAGCCATGGTTCGTTTTTTGATTTGTGATGCCCGGCTCGAAACAATTGCGGCAATCGTTCCATTTTCAAAGGTGATACAGGCAGTGGCAACGTCGCACGATGTGCTGTGTATTTTAGTGCCGTGTGCTGAAAAATCTTTGACCGGTGCACCAACAAGATTAATAACCAAATCTATGTCATGAATCATGAGATCAAGCACAACGCTATCTTTTTGAACGCGCGGTGCGAATGGTCCAACGCGATGACATTCAATAAGTGTTGGCTTATTAATGATTTTTTTTACTTCCTGAACAGCTCCATTAAAACGTTCAACGTGACCAACGTGTAGTGCAACGCCGTGATGGTGAGCTATCGCTACCAACTCTTCAGCTTGTTCAAGATCATTGGTGAGTGGTTTTTCAAGCAAGACATGCTTGCCTTGTTTAAGGCACTCTTTTGCAACCTCATAATGAGCAGCAGTTGGAACGGCAATAATAACGCCATCAACATCAGGCAGCCATGAGCGAAAATCTTTTGATGTAATAACCGTAGCGCCACGAATTTTGTTCCAATTTGCTTCAACTGGATCTGCAACTGCCGTGAGTTGCGCCTGTTGTAATGCTCGTGCATTAGAGGCGTGATAACCACCCATGTGACCAAGACCAACAACCCCAAGTTTTACCATGATTCTTCATCCTGTGTATTACAAGCTATTTTGCGAGAGACACCACGTTGACTGTTTTTAATAAACGATATGAAAATGGCAACATTGGTATCACTTCCCCATATAGGCTCTTGCTGCGCAGATTCTTCAATGTGTTCAAGCGACATTTTGTCTTGAAAAAAAAGTTTCGTAACATGTTTAAGCGCGTTGATACTCTCGCGTGAAAATCCACCGCGACGTAATCCTATAAGATTCAGTCCATAAAAACGAGCTGGTTGCCCACTAAAAAGGCAAAATGGTGGAAGATCTTGGCGAATGCCGCTCATGGGAGCAAGACCAGAATACATACCAATGCGGCAAAATTGATGAGAGGCGCTATGTGCCATGACGATAGCATTTTTTTCAATATGCACATGTCCGCCCAAACTCACGTTGTTAATAAGCGTGACATTATCTTCGAGTACTACATCGTGTGATGCGTGAGCAAAGTTCATTAAGTAACAGCGATTGCCAATTTTTGTTGTGCCGGTAGTGGTGCGTGGTGCATGAATGGTAACAAATTCACGGAGTTCGCAATCAGCACCGATTTCAACTGAACCAAGACTTTCTTTAAGGCCCAACACCTGGCCAGGAAAACCGACTGAGACATAGGCATGGAGGCGGGTGTTAGCCCCTATTGATGTGTTGCCAATAACAACACAAAACGGACCTATTTTTACGCCTGGGGCAAGTTTGACCAAGGGGCCGACGGTGGCGGTGGGGTGAACAAAAGTCTCTGTCCCCTTAAAGAATGCCTCCTCAAAAAATGACGGAGAAAATCCTTGTTGAGGTATATGATCGTTATTCACAAATGTCTTTCAGAAAAAAATTGGTTGGGGCGGGAGGATTCGAACCTCCGAATGGCGGAACCAAAATCCGCTGCCTTGCCACTTGGCTACGCCCCAATAGGAGACGATGAATTACTCTTCACCGACTGTTTTTTTGTATTCTTCAATAATGCGATTCTCAATGCTCAGCCGCATATCAGCGTTAAGCGGATGGACGATGTCCTTAAAGGACCCATCCTTCTTGCGTCGAGATGGCATTGAAACAAAGTAGCCATTATCGCTTTTGATAATCTTCATATCACGAACAATGAAGCATCCGTCGAAAACCATAGTGGCGTAGCCTTTAAGGCGTCCTTCGTTTGCTGGGAAAACCTTTACTTCTGTAATCTCCATAAGTGTCTCTCCGGTTTGCTTCGTGGTAGCGGCGACTCACGTCGTTTATGCTGCACTCCGAGCGATAAAACCTCTTTGAAAACCATGCCAAAGACGGTCTAAATCTAAAGATGCAGTCTCTTTTTGTCAATATTTTTAAATTTACATGCGCAGGCGCATAAAATTATATTTTTTCAGCTGCGCGCAGCTTTGCTGAACGGGATGATGCATTGGCTGCCACTTCCTCAGGTGTTGCGATGACTGGTTTGGTGGTAAGTATTGAGCACGAATCTTGATGCGATTTAAAAAAAGTTTTAACAATTCGATCTTCAAGTGAATGAAAACTAATGCATACCATGCGTCCGCCACGGTTGAGAAAACCAATGCCGGCAGGTAAAAATATCTTAATATTCTCAAGCTCACTATTAACAGCGATGCGCAGCGCCTGAAAGGTACGCGTTGCAGGATGTATGCCGTGGTGTGATTTATATGCTGGTACTGAAAATATTTCTTCAATAACACGCACCAAATGTCCCGTGGTAACAAACGGTGTGCGTTTACGTGCTTCAATAATTGCACGGGCGATGGTACGCGATTTTGGTTCCTCGCCATACTCTTGTAGAATTTCAACCAATGCTTTTTCATCGCACTGATTCAAAATGTCGGCGGCTGTTGTGTGGTAATGTGATGGCGACATGCGCATATCAAGTGGCGAATCGGTTTGGAATGAAAATCCAGCACGTTCATGAATTTGAAATTGTGATGTGCCAAAGTCGGCCAAAATACCATCAACTGACGATATGCCCTCTTTTTTAAGTAATTTATAGAGGTGTGCAAAATTCCCCCACATCGTTCTGAAGCGTTCGCCATAGGCATCTCTAAGTGCCGGAGCGTTGCGTTCAATGGCGTGTTTGTCCCAGTCAACCGCAATCACCGAACATTGTGGTTCGTGATCAAGAATTGCGCGCGTGTGCCCGCCGCCACCAAATGTTGCATCGAGGTAGGTTTTGTGGGGTTGCGGTGCAAGGTAGTGAAGCACTTCGTTGACCAGAACTGATTTGTGAAAAACTTCTTTGGTGTGCATATGTATCTTTAACGATTTACTTTTTTAAAGTCGATTTTGCTCACTGGCTTTGTCGTATAATCAATGAAATTTGGCATGATACCATACTTTTCAATCCCAACAATGATTTTTTTATTTTTAACCGTAGATAGCAATCCAAGATTGAGCTTGCGGCTTGATTCAAGGAGCTCGTAAGTGGAATGCTCGGCTTTGCTGCGTTCATTCCCGTCAAAAATGGCCAAGTATCCGCGTACATAATTGCGGTCGCGATCGGCAATTATGGTGTCAACGTCGAGCATCGTTTTCTGCCCTGGTTTGAGGGTAATCAAAGGAGTTTTGTCAAAGCGCCACACGGTGGCATCATCTTTGTCATCAAGTTCTGGGATCCAACGGCCCTTACCGCGTTTTTCGTAGACAAAGCAGCATACAATGATTGTTTTGCCCGTATTATTTTCAACCATGAAGTCCAATTCAGTCGATTTTGGTTCTGCAGCTTTTTGTGCCGTGAAGTCATACTCTAAAAATTCTTTAAGTCCGTATTTTTCGACTTCGACGGTAACTTTTTTCCCTTTGAGATCAATAAGACGGTCGACATCAAGTAGATTTCTCTCATCAGTGAGCTCTATTACTGCTTCATCAGCTGTTTTTTTGTCATTAAATACGCCGAGATAACCATAGGTGCTTTCACGATCTTGGGTGTCTCCGATGGTATCAACATCAACTTTTTTTATTGTGTCATCGGGTATTTCTACGACGGGAGATTTGTCCCAGCGCCAGTGACGAAAATCGCCTTTGTGCACATAAGCAAAACAGGTGGCAAAGATTGCTTTGCCGGTTTTATTTTCGACGTCGAAGTCAAGTTCGCTGGTGCCTTTGGCGTGGAGGAGGTGGGTAACTGTGAGGAGAGTGACGGCGAGTTGCCTAAAAAGTGTTTGCTTCATTATGAGACCCTTTTTCTCTATCCCGTTTTTCCCTTTACGTGCCTTCATACTACCATGTGTAAGTCGAGGCACAAAAGTGTTTAAGGTTTTTGCCCTAAGATGTCAAAATTTCCTGCTCAATGATGCCAATTTTTTGGGAGAGATTGCGATCCTGCGCAAGCATTTTTTCAACTTTAGTAACCGCATGAATAACGGTTGAATGGTCTCGGCCACCTATATAACTGCCAATAGCCTGCAATGAACAGTTACTCATCTTTTTCATCATATAAAAAGCTATTTGGCGAACATTGGCAATGTCCTGATGCCGCTTTTTTGAACGGAGATCGTTGATTGAGGCATCAAAATGCTTGGCAACAATTTTGATGATGGTATCAAGTAAAATACTTTCTCTTTTGGGCTCACCCAAGGTCAATAGTACGCGCCGTGCCATTTCGATGGATACTTTTTGATTCGTGAGCGCCGCAAACGCGCCGACCCTGATAAGGGATCCCTCAAGCTCGCGAATATTTGAGACAACGCGCGCGGCAATAAACTCTGCCACCTCGTCGGGGAGTTCAATGGAATGAATCTCTGATTTTTTCTTTAAAATGGCCATTTTCGTTTCGGTATCTGGCACTTGAATATCTGCAACTAAACCCCATTCCATGCGCGACTTAAGCCTGCTCTGCAACCCGGCAATTTCCTTGGGAAACGTATCGCTTGAAAGAACAATTTGTTTCTGTTGCTCATAAAGTACGTTAAAAATATGAAAAAAAACTTCCTGCGTCTGCTCTTTGTTAGAAAGAAATTGAATATCATCAAAAAGAATGACGTCGACTTTTTGATATTTGTTTCTGAAGTGCTGCGAGCGATCAAACCGTATTGAATTGATGAACTCATTTACAAAATTATCCGACGTTTCGTAGCGAACAACACTGTTGGGGGCGTGTTCGCGGACTTCGTTGCCGATGGCGTGCAGAAGATGCGTCTTACCCAACCCTGTTCCACCATAAATAAAAAGTGGGTTATAAACATTTGAGAGGTTGGTGCATATGGCACGAGAGGCTGCATGAGCAAGCGAGTTGCTGGGGCCGACTATAAAATTATCAAAGCGATAATGTGCATTCAGAACAGCGCCGGGGCGCTCCTTGGGCCCTTTATCGACGGGGGTAACATAGGCGCGATGAGTGGGCACAAGCTGGGCTGCAGGTGACGGTTGGGGTGCGACAAATTCAGCGTCAGAAAGTACCGAGGCGGGAATGATACTACGAGTACGTGGTGCTGGCGATGGCGTTGTGCATACAAAGCTAAACTTCAGAATGGGCGCATGAAGAAGGCGTGCAAGATGCGTCTTGAGGAGTTCAAGGTAATGGTTTTGGATCCAACTGCTCACAAATTGATTAGGAACACGCAGGGTGATTGTGTGCGTGGTGGCATCCCACGATTCAAGGCAGACTGCCTTAAACCATGTTTCAACGATTTGGCTGCCAGCCTCCTCCTTGATAATTTTGAGAAACTCATCCCAAATAAGATGCACCGCGTATCCCTCGCATATGATTGAAAAAAAGTGGAAATGTAAGATAACATTTCTATGTCTGACAGCGAAAAAAAGTATACCAAAGGAGTATGAGTATGAGTATGAATTTTTTAAAACCGCTCATATGGTGCGTAATACTTGCAAGTTGTGGCGGTGGAAAACAAAACAACCAGCAATTGGCGCATACCTATTTTAAAATGGCATTTTCAGATATTGCCGAAGGAAGTAACCCTGCGGTGTCGTTAAAGCGTGCCTTAGTGAATATCAACAAGGCGTTGGCGAGTGACAATCATCCCGAATATTACGCATTCAAAGGAGCAATACTTTTCAAGCTTGGTGACTATGAGCAGAGCGAAGTCTGTTATCAGCAGGCTCTTGCATGCCAGCCTGAAGCGGGGTTGCGTGCCGAAATATCCAACAATAGGGCGTGCCTTTTGGCGCACCGCAAGAACTATGCGCAAGCACAAGAGGTGTGGCATGCACTGATACGGGATACTTCGTATCAAACGCCCGAGGTTGCTTGGGTTAATTTGGGCAAAATGTATGTCGAAGAGAAGAAGTTTCAGGATGCCAAGAAAGCCTTTGCGCAGGCGGTGGCTGTGGCACCAAGTTATGTGGATGCGCATTTTTATTTGAGTATTGTCGAACGTGAGCTTGGCAATCGTCAGCATGCGCGTTACGAGGCGGATATGGTGCTCAAAATGGAACCGGAGCATCATGGCGCCCATATGCTTATGGCGGCGATTGATCCGGTCCCACATGAGGTTCGTTAGGAGCGCTGCGCAACCTGTTCTACGTAGCCTTGGCGTAGTAGAATAGACCTCTTTAGAAACCTACTTGCGCGTAACATTCTGTAAGAAAGATTTTAGAACGCGAAATCTTTGTCATCCTGAACAATTCTTTGTCATCCCGGGCACAAGGACCCGGGATCCACGGCTATTTTGGTGTGGGTATTGAGAAACGACTTGTTCATGTTGAATTGTACAACTATGTCAACGATGCTTTACGACGAGAAAGACAACTTAAGGGGTGGTATTTTTGATTGATCCAAGATTTGGTAATGGATCCCGGGTCCTTGCCCGGGATGACGAAAACTGCGTTGCTCGGGATGGCAAAAGCCGCGTCCAAGATGGCTCGGTTAAACAGGTTTCGACAGAGGGCTAATAAATCCCTTTATTGCTTTCTAAATTCGTTATTTTTTAAACTAAGGGGTAGTTGGGGGACAAGCTTATCAAGGGGGGAGTGGGATGAAAAAAGTCGCGTATATTTTTCTTATAATTCACCTGTTTTCGGTGCACTCATTGTGGCTCTATCCACCGGATGAACATGGTATTTTGAGCGTGCCGCCTTATTTGGAGCAACGGGAGCGTGCACAACAGACTGAAAAAGCTCTGTGCGCATTGCTCGACGTTAATGGCCCTGAAGAGTTCGAGCAAATTGTCGCGCTTATATCTCGTTGCAAGCCGGTGGTTGTGATGGTTTATAAGAAAGGCAACAACGATGAGCAGTCAGCTCGCGATGCGTTGCTGGGAGCGTCAAAGACATTTAAGGGCTCTGTTGCCTGTGCCGTCATGGAATGTGGTAAAGATTCGGACAATCATGATGTTTTGGCACATATTTTACTTCACGCCAAGGTCAATCATCTAGCAACTCCTGCTTTCTTGTTCTTCAAAGACGCCGGATTATATGCCATCGATGGCAGCCCGGCAATTGTGCAAGGGCGTTGTACGCAAGAAAATTTGGTGAAGTTTATCCAAACCAAGTTTTTTGCCGACAGTGATCACGATTGTAACGTATGCTCCTGCGATTTTACCCACACACCACGGGGTGGGGATTAGGTAGAAAAACATGGTTTTGGTAACTTTTGAACAATCGGACATGCTTGCTGCAGGCGCGTTATTTGAGAATATATTGCATTTAGAAAATAATTATTGCTACAATCGAGATAGGAATTCCCACCTGCGCTGATGTTGGCGGTGGTGGGCAGGGTGAAAGGGAAAGAAAATGTCGGGGTTTTTCACGAGGGGGAGAGGGTTTATGAAGATTCGTTCACTAGCGATCGCAACAGCGGTGATTGCATGTTCGGTTTTTGCGATGAGGGCGCAGCAACGTCCATCTGAGGCAGATCTTGCTGTCAGTGCTAGCGCAGCAGTTCCATCTCGTCCGGTGACTGCTCCTATGGTTCAACCATCAGGCCCTGGTTATCCAGCGCCAATGGCCCAACCCTATGGTGCTACCTATCCTGCGTCGATGAGTAGCCCTTACGTCGCGACTAGTCCTTATGCCGCGACGACGATGCGTACTGGGATGCCGATGGGGCAAATGACTACGGGACAAGCTGCTGCTATGCTGACCGCCGGAACAGTTGCTGATCTGTCAAAACAATGGAGTGATGCAGGCGCCAAGGCGGTGCTAAGTAATACTGAAACGTCAAACAAAGCTACACTAAGTAATACTGAAACGACAAACCAAATAAGGCTTTTGCAAGAGAAGAGTCGCTTAGAAAAAGAGGCGTTGGAAGCGAAAATTAGTTCAGAAAAAGCGGCACGAGAGAGTGTGAGCGCAGAAAAAATAGCTGAGATGAGACAGAAACAAGAAATTGAACAAGCTGGATTTGATAAAATAATGAAATCTGTAAAAAATGCTTCCGATGCTGCGAATAAAGCGCTTGGTGAGGCGCGAATTGAAATAAACGGGTTGAATGAAAAAATTGTAACGGCAGCTAGCTTAGGGATTGATACAACTAATGAAACTACAGCTCTAATTGAGGCAAGAGCTTCCCTTAAAGCGGCATCAGATGCTATGACCAAGGCGGATGCGCTTCTTGCTAGCGCGTTGGATGAGTTACAGCTCGGAAAGATACCATTAATTAATGGAGCTTATAATCAGGCAAAAGGATTGGCTGATGCTATTGTTTTATCCAGTCACACAGCGACATTGGTTACAAGTATAAATAAAATCAATGCGGAAACTGCAAGGGCTACTCAGGCAGCAAGAGCGAAGGGACCCAAACGTAAACAATCCATTGCTCCAGTTATGCCACCCAAAAAAATTAAGCCAGCACCAGTGGAAGATGAATCGGTTGATGCATAGGTAGCAAGTCAACCGTTTCAGATCAAACAATTAACCGGGGAGAAAGCTCCCCGGTTCTCATTTGTACATATCTCGCAAAGTCCGTTTAATCTTGTATCAGATTCTTCTGTTGCGCAGCCGCAAGATCATCACCAAGCTCTTTGGCAAAATTCGCCGAACCTAATTTTCTGAAGATTTCAATGCTGCTATAAGTGATTGAGGATTCTCGAAATGAATCACGATTTCGCCATAATGCCGCTGAAAAGGTGTGTCGACATCATGAGCAACAAGAAAATTGGTGCCATGTGGATAGTGCTTACGAAAGATCTCGATATTTTCACTGAATGACGTATTTGCTCGTTCAATTGATAATGATGAACTCATAAACTTGCATTCAATTGCCGATAAGGACTTATCTCCCTTACCACGAATAACAAAATCTATTTCATGCCCTTGTTTGTCACGCCAGTAATGAATATCATGCGTTTGTAAATGTCCCTGTATTTCATTCAAAACGCAATGTTCCCACAAAATTCCCATGTCCTCTTTGCGTAGCTCGCGCCAACCACGTGCATAGCAAGCAAATCCAGTATCAAAACCATAAATTTTTGGAGCGGAGATAATCTCAGTTGGTTTATGCGTCGAGTAAGGTCGAATCACATGAACAACGAATGTTTCTTCAAGAATAGATAAATAATTAGCAATTGTTTGTCGTGATACTTCACAAGCAGGTGCAAACTTATTAGCTTCAAATTGTCCACCGCTATAAGCTAGTAAAAGTTCTGTGAATTTTTGAAAAGAATACCGTTTTTCGACACGAAACATATCTTGAATGTCTTTTGCCCAATAGGCATCGATCCATTCTTTAAAAAAATCTTCCGGTAAATCTTTTGAAGTAAAAAATGAAGGTAACCCACCAAACAAAAAACGTTGGTTAATATCTTCGTTTTTAAATGCCGCCATTTCCTGGATGAAGAGAGGGGTAAGCCAAATCTCTATTTTACGCCCGGTCAATGTATCCTTGAATTTGGTGCTTGCGCCCAACGTTGAAGATCCGGTTGCAATAATTTTTACTTCTGGATAATGATCAGCAGCAACTTTTAAGAGTTCAGATGGATTTTGAAGTCGATGAATCTCATCAAGTACGACCCTTTTCCCTTTCTTCGCTGCTAGAAAGCCTTCAATATCTTCTTCTATCAATTGACGTACTCTCGGCCGCTCACAATCCAAATATTCAATGTTATCAAGGCTCTGGCAGAGACTAGTTTTGCCAACTCGCCTTATTCCCATAAGCCAAATGATGTTTCTTTGCTGCCAGTATTGTTCAATCAATTGTTGCCAAAATGGTCGCTTGATAAGCATTTTTAACCTCTTTTTTTAAACTTTTATTACTATATGTTAACTCAATGTAGCACATGGTGTTACTAGATACAAGTAGACCTAACACTTAGTAATTTAGAAAAAGGCACAATTTGCCCCAATTATTCGATCCAGTCTGAACAGTATAAGAGGCGGAGTCTTAGAAAAGCTCCGCCTCTTATTATTGAAGTTACTGAAGTTCAAAGAAAAAAAATTAGTCACGCATGTTTGCCTGCTGCGCAGCCTCAAGATCTTTACCAAGTTCTTTGCATGATTCTTCTAATCCCATCTCGTTAGCCTTGGCCACCAGTGTTTGTCCGTCATGCTCAAGATCAGCAATAACCTGCTTGCGTTTCTCAGTACCAATGGTTGCATCAACTTTGTTTTCGATATTATGTGCGTGTTTCTTGAATATCTGTTCGATAGATTTGAACGCCAGCTTAGCTTCGTCTTTAACCGCTTTTTCTATAACTTTACGCTCGTCGCGTGGAATATCATTTTTAATTATTTCAATACGATTCTCTAAAGTTTTCTCCAAGTCTTCGCTCATGACATCAATTTTGGCAAGACATTCAGGATGTGCCTTGAAGACGGCGATGGATGTTTCCATGGATTTAATTGCTTCAGCCGTTGGTGAGACTTTGGGAATGCTGGCTGTGCAGGTGGTTGCTAAACAAATTACTGACAGTGTCCGTAGATGTGAGTTGAAATGTGTCATGAGAGAGATCTCCTTAAAATTAAATGTTAGACCACAGAGACGAAATGGGCAGTGCGGTCAATTTATCTCCAAACGGAACACTTGTTGTTCCTGAATAGAGCAAGATACCGTGAACAAACTTTTCGTCTAGTGAGTCACGCAACATTTTGAGGCCTTTAAGGTCATTGCTTGATACTGTCTCGCTGCTTTTTATTTCAATGGCGACCACATCGCCGCCTGGCCCCTCCAAAATAATATCGATTTCGGCATGTGAATAATCGCGGTAGTGGAACATTTGAATGTTGAGATCGCTCCACGAAATTTGTTTGAGCAGTTCAAGAACAACAAAGTTTTCTATAACACTTCCCACAAGGTATTGATCGCTACGTAATCTCTCCGTATCGATATTAAGCAAAAAAAGTTGCAGTGCCGTGTCAGTCAGATACACTTTGGGCGATTTGACAAGCCGCTTGCTCAGATTGCCACTCCATGCCGGCGCAAGGTGTACAAGAAATAATGTTTTGAGGAGGTCAATATAACGATGGAGGGTGACGGAAGAAAGTTTGATAGTACGTGCAAGCTCTTCGGTATTCAAAAGACCGCAGGAGCGAGATGCGAGCATCATGAGTAAATTGGGAATCTGTGTTACGTTTTCTATCTTCGATAAATCCAAAATATCTTTTTGGAGCACCAGCGCAACATAATCGTTGAACCAGGCCATGCGCTGTTTTTCTGTTTCCAGATAAAGCGGCGTTGGGTATCCGCCCTTTATTGCGCGATTAAGGATGTCATCTTTTGAACACGCCAAAGACCAGCCGGTTGATAATGGGGTGCGATCGAATACCCGTTGAAGAAAAGTCTCAGGAGTTCCCACAATCTCTCCCTGCGAAAGTGGCCACAACGTGAGGAGTCGCATTCTGCCGGCCAAAGAGTCTCCCAATTTTGGTATGAGGAGCGGGTCCGCCGACCCGGTTAAGAGGTAACGGCCAGGTGTACGGTGCTCATCAACATCGACCTTGATGGGAAGAAAGAGCTCGGGGGCTCGTTGGATTTCATCCAAAATTACCGGTTTTTCTAAGCGGGAAATAAAGCCAATGGGATCGTCTTTGGCAGCCATGAGCGAGGGGAGGTGGTCAAGCGAAAGATAGGTGTATTTTTTGTCCCCAGCACTTATTATTTTGGCAAGTGTTGTTTTACCTGTTTGCCGCGCACCGCGCAACAGGATGATGGGCATGAAATCGAGGGCTTCATGGAGTTTAGATTCTATATGGCGTTTCAGCATTGACTCTCCTGTTTTGTAAAATCTAATACTTGATGTTAGGAATTATAACATTGGATATTAGATTTTACAAAACAAGGTTGTTTTGGGCTAAAATTAATCGAATCCTGTGTGAAAGCAGGTCAAAAAAGACGTTTTTAGTTCATTGCCTGTTGCTTGTTTTGCCTGCTAAACTACAAAGACATTTCAACTTTTGGGTAATTATCTGATTCGGAGAGTGTTATGAGTTTAAACATGAGTAAAAAAAATATAGTGGCGGCCGTAGCCTTGGTTGCCGCCGTGGGCTGTGGTCCCGTTAATAAAAAACCTGAACTATCCTATGAGGAGTTTTGCTCTATGATTACCAAACCTGTTACGCATGCGGAAGATGCATGCCGTTTTTTCCCAAAGTCAAAGAGCGAAGTTCATAGCTACGCGACGTTTGCTATTGAACGGGCGCAAGAGGTGCTTGAAAAGTTGTATGCCATTGATACGGCACAAAGAACATTTGCTAATACAGCGTTTGCATTTGATCGGATAAGTGGTGAGTTTAAAAATATTTGCCACGCATTATCGTTGCTCGAAATGGTAAGTCCGGACAAAGAAATCCGCGATGCATGCCATGAAGAAGTTTTAAAGCTTCAAAATTTTGCAGTTGACGCATTTCTCAATAAAAAACTTTATAACGTTTTCAAATCGTATGCTGAGGGCGTAGCACGGCACGAAGAGCTTAATAATGAAGAACGTTATTTTCTTTCCGAAAAAATGCGCGAGTTCGAGCGAGAGGGTTTCCACCTTCCCGATGAACAATTTGAAAGCGTGAAACAGTTACACAAAGAGCTTGCAGAGCTTGAATTAAAATTTGAAGAAAATGTTCGTGTGGACAGTGGCACGCTGCATGTTAAAGAATCTGAGCTTCAAGGCTGTGATCCACATTTTATTGCCCATCTGGAGCGTGATGACAAGGGTGAAATTATTGTTCCCAATAACTGGCCGGCATTTGATGAGGTGATGGAGCATTGTACGGTATCTGCAACACGTAAACGTATGTATACCCTCTTTAGTAATCGTGCGTATCCTGCCAATTGCCAGATTCTTGATGCCATTATCGCCAAACGTGATGATCTTGCCAAAAAACTTGGTTTTAAAAGTTATGCCGAATTGAATATCGATGATGAAATGGTGCGTACTCCCGAACGGGCTGAGGCCTTTTTGCATGATTTGTCCACCAAGTGCCGCGGTAAGTTGCATAAGGAAGTCGAAGCTCTTGCCTCAGATCTTCCTGAAGGCGTGCACCTGGATAAGCAGGGTCGTTTCCAGCCATGGGATATTGGTTTTGCCAAAAGTTCATACAAGAAAAAACATTTTGCGGTTGATGAGCACGAGCTTGAACAATATTTTTCCGTTGACCGTGCTGTTAAAGGTGTTTTTGATATTTATCAACGTTTCTTGAATTTAGAGTTTGCGTTTGTTACGCCACCATGGTCATGGCATGAAGAAGTGCAGCTTATTGAAATACGTGACAAGGATACACGAACACTGCGTGGCTATGTTTTTCTTGATTTGTACCCACGACCAAACAAATATGAACACTTTTGTCACAGTGATGTTGTGGCGACGACCCAACTGCTGGATGCGCGGGGGAATGTTACCATCGCACCTGCGGTTGCCTGCATTATTGCGAATTTTCCACGCAGTCAGGGAGATCGTCCCGCGTTACTCAAACATCACGATGTGAGCACCTTCTTTCATGAATTTGGTCATGCCATGCATAATGTGTTAGGCAGTACCGAAATGGTTTCATTTTCAGGGACTTCAGTAAAACTTGATTTTGTAGAAGTTCCTTCACAGCTCTTTGAAGAGTGGGCTTTTGATAAAGACATTCTTAAAGCATTAAGTTGCCATTACAAAACTGGACAACAATTATCTGATGATCTTGTCGACCGCATTATTGCGCTCAAAAAGTTTGATTCGGGATGGTTTGTAACGCGTCAATGCATGTTGTCGCTGTTGTCCTTGGAAGTCTACAAACCTGGCGCTCAGAAGAATGTTGACGCCATCAGACAACAACTTGCACAGGATATCATGCCTATGGTGGTACATGATCCTGATCTTCATATGCAGGCATCGTTTGGTCATCTCATTGGTTACGGCGCACGTTACTACAGTTATATGTGGGCCAAGGTTTATGCCATGGATCTTCTTGATACGCTTAAAGCCAAGGGCTTGGCCAATCCTGAGGCCGGCAAGCGGTTGGTCTGTGCCGTGCTTGCTAAAGGTGGCAGCGTTGAGCCTGAGGTGCTGCTTAAAGATTGTCTTGGTCGTGAGCCGCGCACCGATGCCTTTTTTGCCTATTTGGGGATAACGGTCTAATGGAAAACATAGATGTTGCGGTAGGTGTTGAGCAGCTCACTAAAATTTTTCCTGCACGCAAAAGTGAAGCAAAAGAGTTTGTTGCTGTTGATCATATCTCGTTTGAGCTTAAACGCGGAGAGATTTTGGGACTTCTTGGCCCCAACGGTGCCGGCAAAACAACGACGATACAAATGCTTTTGAGTACGTTGACCCCAACGTCAGGACGTATAAATTTTTTTGGACGCGATTTTAGTAAACATCGTTCATGGGCTTTGCAGCAGATTGGATTTGCAAGTACCTACGTTACTATTCCCCATTACTTAACGGTCTACGAAAATCTTGATATTCATGGCCGGTTGTATGGTATGTCCACGCAGGATCGTCGGGCCTGTAGCGAAAAATATCTTACCTTGTTTGGTGCATGGGATATTCGCGATCAGATGTTTGGCACACTTTCAGCGGGACAAAAAACACGCGTAACTCTGGCCAAAGTTTTTATGACCAGTCCGCGCGTGGTATTTCTGGACGAGCCGACTGCTGCACTCGATCCTGATATCGCGCAAGAGGTGCGTAAGTTTATACGTCAACAGCAGCAGGAACAAGGCGTTTCGATCTTATTTACGTCGCACAATATGAGTGAAGTTACTGAAGTGTGTGATCGTGTATTGGTACTCCAATCGGGCAAAATTATTGCTGATGATACTCCCGATGCGCTTGCCGCCAGTATCTCAACGACGCGGATTTATCTTGATGTTGGTGATGGCCTTAAACGAACAATTGCTTATGTGCAATCGCAGCAATTGCCCCATCAGGTTGAGGAGCGATGGATTACGATCGAGGTTGAAGAACGTAAAATAGCAGCAGTTCTTACCGAGCTTGCCCGCGCCGGTGTTGTGTACTCACAAATTTGGATCGAACGTCCGACACTTGAAGATTATTTTCTAACGATCGCACAACAAACGAGAAAAAAGTGAGATTCCATATGAACATTGCACTGCACCGCATTACCGCCGTTATGCTTCGCTATCTTATGATCGAGCGACGTAACTATTTACGTTTTGTTGAATCACTGTTCTGGCCAACCATGGACATTATGCTCTGGGGTTTGACATCGGTCTGGATGGAGCAGCAGCAGGTCAAATTGCCTCAAATTGTGTTGGTGATGATGACCTGTTTAGTTTTGTGGTCAATTGTTTCGCGCGCGCAACTTGAAATAGTTATGCCCTTGCTTGAAGAATTATGGCAGCGAAGTTTGATTACGCTTTTTTCAACGCCACTCAATTGTACCGAGTGGATTATTGGACTTATGCTTAATGGTCTTATCAAAACTGCGTTTGTATTTTGCTTTGGCGCCGCGGTTGTATGGCTTTTATATGCGCTTAATGTATTTGTTGTTGGTTGGATGATGTTTCCCTACGCCCTCAGCCTCATGCTGTTCGGGTGGGCGGTTGGATTTTTGGGCGCTGCATTTGTTATTTACTATGGGCAAAAAGCTCAAAACGTTGCATGGATGTTGTCGTTTGTCTTTGCGCCCGTAAGCGGCATCTTTTATCCCATTGCCATTTTGCCGTATTGGGCACAAAAGATAGCTTGGGCGTTGCCACTTTCGTATGCATTTGAGGGCATGCGGTCTGTGATATTTTCTGGAACATTAATGCCAGAATATTTAATAATAAGCTTATTATTGAGCCTGTTTTATTTGCTTATAACGATAAGTTTATTCGTTTTTTTCTTCCAACGAAGCCGTCGATTTGGATTCGATCGATTATGAAAAGCGTCAGCTATTGGGACATTTCTTTTTCAAGCTCAGCAAGAACAGCCGCGGCAAGATTGCCAAATTCAGTAAGCTGTATACACATGCTTCTATTTGAAGTGAACTTGCTATGTACCGTGTTTTTAAATTTACGGTCATCGACAGACTCTAATGTATCAAGGATGCAATTTATTTCGCTCAAAGATGCATTGAATCCTTCGATTTTACACTGACATAAGAATTGCAATCGTGCTTGTTTGTACTCCGCTCCATATTCGGCAAGGGCACGTACGAACCAATAAAGATCATCTTGGTGCGATTGCGTTTCCCAATATTCTGGTAATGAATAGGAGATTTCTTTGAAGATCTCAAAAAACGAATGCTCCTTGTTAAGGATAATTCCTATCGCGGTAATTCGTTTACGTAAAAATGGGGTTATTTTCCCCTGGAAATCAAGGCTCTCAAAGCGTTCGATAAGTTGGTGTGCGCTCTGTTCATAAAAAGAACCGGGAAACGTTTGTACATCGTCGATTTGAAATGGCGGTGTAAACAGGACTTTGACCTAGCAAAGTTTTCATAGATTTCAATTGACAAACGCCCACACGATGTGTCTTCTTTTTGAAGACTAAATTTCAAAAAAAGGAGACTCTCATGCAGGCGTTATTTCAAAT
>Ga0172379_10000896_pt1 | contig 66989 bp, 54 predicted proteins | sample GrowelOW334metaG_FD_119756 | JGI IMG/M metagenome (GOLD analysis project Ga0172379, IMG submission 119756) | Groundwater microbial communities from an aquifer near a municipal landfill in Southern Ontario, Canada - Groundwater well OW334 metaG | ecosystem: Environmental > Aquatic > Deep... | reverse complement strand
TCTCGTTCTTAAAAACGAGAAGCCTCGTCTCCCGCTCGAGAGAGCAAAGTGAAATTGAGAGGAAGCTGTAGGTCGTCTCGTTCTTAAAAACGAGAAGCCTCGTCTCCCGCTCGAGAGAGCAAAAGGAAGTGGTGCTGTTGATTGGATTATTAGCCGTTGTAGCTCAGTGGTAGAGCACTTCCTTGGTAAGGAAGAGGTCGCGGGTTCAATTCCCATCAACGGCTCAGGAAGTTGAAGGTTCAGGGTGTTTACAAAGCCATGAATTTTTACAACGGATGCAAAGTTGAACGTTAAGAGAAGCCAATGGCAATCAAAACTTTCAGCAAAATTGAAAGAGAAACTTAAAATAAATAAACAATAACATAAACACAAACTACTATGGCAAAAGAAAAATTCGACCGCAGTAAACCGCACGTTAATATCGGTACTATCGGTCACGTAGACCACGGTAAAACTACTCTGACAGCTGCTATCACCAAAGTATTGGCTGATGCCGGTTTATCAGAAGCCCGTTCTTTCGATTCAATCGACTCAGCTCCTGAAGAAAAAGAACGCGGTATTACCATCAACACCGCTCACGTTGAATACCAAACCGCAAACCGTCACTACGCTCACGTAGATTGTCCGGGTCACGCTGACTATGTTAAAAACATGGTTACAGGTGCTGCCCAGATGGATGGAGCTATCCTGGTAGTAGCAGCAACAGACGGACCAATGCCACAAACCCGTGAACATATCCTGTTGGCTCGTCAGGTTGGTGTACCTCGTATTGTAGTGTTCATGAACAAAGTGGACATGGTTGACGACGAAGAATTGTTGGAAATCGTAGAAATGGAAATCCGTGATTTGTTGAGCAAATACGAATTCCCTGGAAACGAAATTCCTATTATCCGCGGATCTGCATTAGGTGGATTGAACGGAGAAGCTAAATGGGTTGAAAAAATCATGGAATTGATGAACGCTGTGGATACTTATATCCCTGTTCCTCCACGTGCAGTTGATCTGCCGTTCCTGATGCCTGTTGAAGACGTATTCTCTATTACCGGTCGTGGTACTGTTGCTACCGGTCGTATTGAGCGTGGTGTAGTAAACTCCAACGAAGGTGTTGAAATCATCGGATTAGGTGCTGAGAAACTGACTTCAGTTGTTACCGGAGTAGAAATGTTCCGTAAGATTCTGGATCGTGGTGAAGCTGGTGACAACGTTGGTTTGTTGCTGCGTGGTATCGACAAAGACCAAATCCGTCGCGGTATGGTTATTTGCAAACCTGCATCTGTTACTCCACATACAAAATTCAAAGCTGAAATTTACGTATTGTCGAAAGACGAAGGTGGTCGCCACACTCCGTTCTTCAACAAATATCGTCCACAATTCTATTTCCGTACTACAGACGTTACCGGTGAGGTAGTGTTGCCTGAAGGAATGGAAATGGTAATGCCTGGTGATAACGTAACCATCACTGTACAACTGATTGCCCCAATCGCAATGGAGAAAAACCTCCGCTTCGCGATCCGTGAAGGTGGTCGTACAGTAGGTGCCGGTCAGGTAACTGAAATATTAGAATAATCATTTTTCATTAGCATTGAATGTTGGGTAACCCCGGGTTATCCAACATTTAGTGTCTAATAAAGTTGATTGATTGAAACCTTTGCTGATGCTAAGGTTTAGAGGGAGAGGAAGAGGATGAGGATGAGGGAGAGGAGAGGAGAGGAGAGGAGAGAAGAAATGAAAACAGGAAATAACCCTACGAGTGTAGTTCAAGGGTAGAATAGCGGTCTCCAAAACCGTTGATGGGAGTTCGAATCTCTCCACTCGTGCAATTGCCAAAGCAATGAATAAAATTAAAGAGTATATTAAGCTGTCTACGGATGAGCTGGTTAATAAGGTAACCTGGCCAACCTGGGAAGATCTGCAGGAAAGCACCATCATTGTGATGATTGCTTCCTTACTGATCGCCATGGTCATTTACGTTATTGATATCGTCAGCAGTGGTTCACTTGGGTTCTTTTACCAATTGTTCCAAAGCTAATATTTAAAGCAATGAATTTGACACAGGATCAATTTAAATGGTACGTGGTTCGCGCAATTACCGGACAGGAAAAGAAGGTAAAGGCGCAGATCGAATCGGAACTGGAAAGAGCCGGCTTGCTGAAGCATGTTCCACAGATTCTGATCCCTACCGAAAAGGTATATCAGATCAAAAACGGTAAAAAAACGACCAAAGAAAAAAACTACCTGCCGGGATATATTCTGGTGCAGGCAGAATTACTGGGAGAAGTACCGCATATTATTGATTCAGTAAATGGTGTCGTTGGCTTTTTGGGAGGAAAACAAATGCCAACACCGTTACGTCAATCGGAAGTAAGTCGCATCTTAGGCAATGTGGATGAAATCAGCGAACACGGAGAAACCATGGATGAACCATTCATCTTAAACGAACCGGTGAAAGTAATTGATGGTCCATTCAGCGGATTCAGCGGTGTGATCGAAGAGGTAATGGAAGATAAAAAGAAACTGAAAGTGATGGTTAAGATTTTCGGACGGAGAACTCCGCTTGAACTGAACTTCATGCAGGTTGAAAAGGAAAGTTAATAAATAAGTAAAATAGCTCCGTGTTGCGGAGCACAAATAAGAAGTGTTATGGCTAAAGAATTAACAGGGTTTATTAAACTACAAATCAAGGGCGGAGCAGCTAATCCTGCCCCTCCAATCGGTCCTGCGCTGGGTTCGAAAGGAGTGAACATCATGGAGTTCTGCAAGCAGTTCAATGCCCGTACCCAGGACAAAGGCGGGAAGATCCTGCCTGTTGTGATTTCGGTATACAGCGATAAATCGTTCGATTTCGTTATCAAAACCCCACCGGTTGCTTCTCAACTGCTGGAAGCTGCAAAAGCACAAAAAGGTTCTTCTGAATCAAACCGTAAAAAGGCCGGTTCAGTTACCTGGGATCAGGTTCGCAAGATCGCTGAAGACAAAATGCAGGATATGAATTGCTTTAAAGTAGAATCAGCTATGAAAATGGTAGCCGGATCTGCACGGAGCATGGGAATCACTGTTACGGGTGATGCCCCATTTGAAGTGAAAAATTAAAATAACTACACAATGACCAGAATAACAAAGAAAAGAAAAGCAGTGATCGGCAAAGTGGATGCTTCCAAGCATTATGCTCTGACTGAAGCTTCTAAGCTGGTGAAGGAAATTTCATATACGAAATTTGATTCTTCTGTTGATATCGATATCCGTTTGGGTGTTGATCCAAAGAAGGCCAATCAAATGGTTCGTGGTGTTGTATCCCTCCCGCACGGAACAGGTAAAGACGTAAAAGTACTTGCCCTGGTAACTCCGGAGAAAGTTGCAGAAGCACAGGAAGCCGGTGCTGATTACGTAGGATTAGACGAATACATCGAAAAAATCTCAAAAGGATGGACCGATGTAGACATTATCGTAACTCAGCCTAACGTAATGGCTAAATTGGGGAAATTAGGAAAAATCCTGGGTCCCCGTAACCTCATGCCAAATCCGAAATCGGGTACTGTTACCCTTGAAATCGGCAAAGTAGTAAGAGAAGTAAAAGCCGGTAAAATTGATTTTAAAGTGGATAAAGAAGGCGCAATCCATACCTCTATTGGTAAGGCATCATTCGCCCCTGAGAAACTTTACGACAATGCGGTGGAATTGATTCAAACCATCATGAAGTTGAAACCTTCATCCGCCAAAGGTACCTACCTGAGAGGAATCAGTATTTCAAGTACCATGAGCCCCGGTATTGCAGTTGACACTAAATCTGTTCCGGGCGTTTAATTCAATCAGCTATGAATAAAGTAGAAAAAGGAGCAATTATCGAGCAACTCACTCAGAAGCTGAATGAGTACAAATTCATCTATGTAACGGATGTATCGAAATTAAATGCAAAGAAAACCAGTGAACTGAGAAGAGCATTCTTTAAAGACGGAATCGTGATGGAAGTGGCTAAAAACACCCTGATCGAAAAAGCCATCGAGCGTACCGAAAAAGATTTCGGAGCGTTGGCGGATACCCTCAAAGGAAATACCGCTTTGTTGTTCGCCGAGGACAGCAAATCGCCGGCTAAAATTATCAAAAACTTCCGCAAGGATGGCAATGGTAAAGGCAAAGAATCAGATAAGCCGTATCTCAAGGGCGCCTACATCGACACCGATATTTTTATCGGCGACAATCAACTCGATGCACTGGTAGCACTGAAATCGAAAAACGAACTCATTGGTGAAATCATCGGATTATTACAATCACCTGCTCAGAATGTTATTTCCGCGCTGCAAAGCAGTGGAAACAAACTGTCGGGAATCGTAAAAACCCTCAGTGAAAAACCTGAATAATCAAATAAATAAACAATAACAATAACAATTAAAACCCTAAAACAATGGCAGATTTAAAAGCGTTTGCTGAACAACTGGTTAGCTTGTCAGTAAAAGATGTAAATGAATTAGCGAAAATTCTGAAAGACGAATACGGAATCGAACCCGCAGCAGCAGCAGTTGCAGTAGCAGCAGCACCTGCAGCAGGTGGTGCAGCAGCAGCTGAAGAAAAAACATCGTTTGATGTTATTCTGAAAAGCGCCGGTGCTCAGAAACTGAATGTGGTTAAAATCGTAAAAGATTTGACCGGTCTTGGACTGAAAGAAGCTAAAGAATTGGTAGACGGAGCTCCGAAACCAATCAAAGAAGGTGTAGACAAAGCCACTGCAGAAGACCTGAAAGCGAAGCTTACTGAGGCAGGAGCAGAGATTGAGGTTAAGTAATTTACTTAACTCCAAACATAGAAATTTGACCCCGGTTTTACCGAGGGTCAATTTTCTATTTATGTATATCATGGTATTTTCCCTTTTGGGTGGAGCCATAACGCACCTGGTTGCAGGTGTTTTTGAATATAAAAGTTCAAGTCAAAATCATTAAACAATTATATCTTGGCTAAAAAGAACATAAACACAGACGAGCGTATCAATTTCTCCTCTGTAAAAAAAGTGTTAGACTATCCGGATTTTCTGGATGTTCAGATCGAGTCCTTTAAAGAGTTTTTCCAACTCGACACCACCTCGGAAAGCCGCGAAAACGAAGGCTTGTACAAGGTGTTTCAGGAAAACTTTCCAATCAGCGACACACGAAATATTTTCGTGCTGGAGTTCCTCGATTATTTCGTGGATCCACCGCGTTACTCCATCGATGAATGTATCGAAAGAGGATTAACCTACAGTGTACCGCTTAAAGCAAAATTAAAATTATCCTGTAACGATCCCGAGCACGAAGATTTCCAAACCATCGTGCAGGATGTTTATTTGGGAACTATTCCGTACATGACTCCCAGCGGTACATTTTGTATCAATGGAGCTGAAAGGGTTATTGTTTCTCAATTACATCGTTCACCGGGTGTGTTCTTTGGCCAGTCGTACCATACCAATGGTACCAAACTGTACTCGGCCCGTGTAATTCCTTTCAAAGGATCATGGATTGAGTTTGCCACAGACGTAAACAACGTGATGTATGCGTATATCGACCGTAAGAAGAAATTCCCGGTTACCACGTTGCTGCGTGCTATAGGATACGAAACAGATAAAGAAATTCTGAACCTGTTCGACCTTGCTGAAGAAATTAAAGTAAGCAAATCAGGACTGAAAAAAGTAGTTAGCCGCAAGCTGGCAGCCCGGGTGCTCAAAACTTGGGTTGAGGATTTTGTAGATGAGGATACCGGTGAGGTAGTTTCCATCGAACGGAACGAAGTGATCATTGAGCGCGATACCGTGCTTGAAGATGAGCATATCGACCTGATCGTGGAAGCGGATGTTAAAACCATCCTGCTGCATAAAAACGAATCCAGCCAGAATGATTTTGCTATCATTTTGAATACCTTACAAAAGGATACAGCCAATACCGGTAAAGAGGCCCACGAGCATATCTACCGCCAGTTGCGTAACGCAGATCCACCGGATGAAGAAACTGCCAAAGGGGTTATTGATAAGCTCTTCTTCTCCGACAAACGTTACGATCTGGGTGAAGTAGGCCGTTACCGGATCAACCGTAAACTGGAGCGTAATGTTTCCAGCGAAGTACGCGTATTGACCAAAGACGATATCGTTGCGATCATTAAATACCTCATTGAATTGTCGAATTCGCGTGCAGACGTGGATGATATTGATCACTTGAGTAATCGTCGTGTACGTACTGTTGGTGAACAACTTTATTCTCAGTTTGGAGTAGGTCTGGCCCGTATGGCCCGTACCATTCGCGAACGGATGAATATCCGCGACAACGAAGTATTTACTCCGGCTGATCTGATCAATGCAAAAACGCTGTCATCGGTAATCAATTCATTCTTCGGAACGAATCAGTTATCACAGTTCATGGATCAAACCAATCCATTGGCAGAAATCACACACAAACGCCGTATGTCGGCGCTCGGTCCCGGTGGTCTTTCCCGCGAAAGAGCAGGATTTGAGGTGCGTGACGTGCATTATACACACTACGGTCGCCTTTGTACCATCGAAACACCTGAAGGTCCGAATATCGGTTTGATTTCCTCCCTTTGCGTTCACGCCAAAATCAATGGCATGGGCTTCATTGAAACACCTTACTTAAAGGTAGACAATGGCAAAGTAATGGTTGGAACTCCGGTTACTTACCTGAGTGCTGAAGATGAGGATGGAAAAACCATCGCACAATCCAACGCCGTTTACGACGAAAAAGGAAACTTTAAAGACGATAAAATAAAGGCCCGTTTCGAGGGTGACTTCCCGATGTTGGAACCGGAAAAAATTGATTTCATGGACGTAGCTCCGAATCAAATTGTTTCCATTGCAGCATCTATGATTCCGTTCCTCGAACACAACGATGCAAACCGTGCATTGATGGGTTCCAACATGCAGCGTCAGGCAGTGCCATTACTTCGCCCGCAAGCTCCTATCGTTGGTACAGGACTCGAAGGCAAAATTGCCCGCGATTCGCGTACTCTGGTTGTAGCTGAAGGCAAAGGAGTGGTTGATTATGTAGATGCTACTAAAATTGTTATCCGTTACGAGCAAAACGAAACCGATAAACTGGTAAGTTTCGGAACCGATACTAAAACCTATAACCTGATTAAATTCCGCCGTACCAATCAAAATACCTGTATCAACCTCAAGCCAATTGTAAACAGAGGTGATGCCGTTGAAAAAGGACAGGTACTGTGCGAAGGTTACGGAACTGAAGGAGGAGAACTGGCTTTGGGCCGAAACCTGAAAGTGGCTTTCATGCCATGGCAAGGTTTCAACTTTGAGGATGCGATTGTGATCTCCGAAAAAGTGGCCAAAGAAGATATCTTCACTTCTATTCATGTTACTGAATACGAACTGGAAGTTCGCGACACCAAGCGTGGTGAAGAAGAACTGACCAACGATATTCCAAATGTGAGCGAAGATGCTACACGTAACCTCGACGAAAACGGATTGATCCGCGTGGGTTGCGAAGTAGGTGAAGGCGATATCCTGATTGGTAAAATCACACCAAAAGGAGAAACTGAACCTTCGCCGGAAGAAAAATTATTGCGTGCCATCTTTGGCGACAAAGCAGGTGATGTAAAAGATGCTTCGTTGAAAGCACCTCCATCGTCATCCGGTGTGGTAATCGACAAAAAATTGTTTGCCCGTAGTAAGAAGGAAAAAGCAGCTAAAGCTGAAGATAAAACCAAGATCGCCAAATTGCTCGAAGAGCATGAAAAGAGCGTTAAGGTGATTAAATCCCAATTGGCTGAGAAATTGTTCAGTGTACTTTCCGGAAAAACATCGCAGGGAGTATTTAATGTTTACAACGAAGAGTTGATTCCGAAAGGAACCAAGTTTGCGTTGAAAAACCTGAACGATATGGATTACGACCATATCAATGCCAACAACTGGACAACGGATGCTGATAAAAACGAACTGGTACGTCAGATTTTATCGAACTACAAAAATCGTTTGAATCAGGAAATCGCCAATTTCCGCCGCAAAGAATACGCTATCACAGTAGGAGATGAACTGCCAACCGGTATTTTAAAACTGGCTAAAGTGTATATCGCCAACAAGCGTAAACTGAAAGTGGGAGATAAGATGGCGGGTCGTCACGGTAACAAAGGTATTGTAGCACGTATCGTACGCGAAGAAGATCTTCCATTCCAGGAAGACGGAACGCCGGTAGATATCGTGTTGAATCCATTGGGTGTACCATCGCGTATGAATTTGGGTCAGATCTACGAAACCGTGTTAGGATGGGCCGGAAAAGAACTGGGCTTAAAATTTGCTACTCCGATTTTTGACGGAGCCAGCGAAGAAGAAGTAGTTGAATACTGCAAAAAAGCAGGAATTCCGGAATATGGAAAAACTCAATTATACGACGGATTAAGCGGCGAACCTTTCGACCAACCGGTAACCGTTGGAGTGATTTATATGCTGAAACTCGGTCACATGGTTGACGATAAGATGCATGCCCGTTCAATCGGACCATACTCGCTCATTACCCAGCAACCGTTGGGTGGTAAAGCTCAGTTTGGTGGTCAGCGTTTTGGTGAAATGGAAGTTTGGGCATTGGAAGCATTTGGTGCTGCCAATATCCTTCAGGAAATTCTCACCATTAAGTCGGATGATATCGTTGGCCGTGCCAAAACATATGAAGCGATTGTTAAGGGAGATAACCTGCCACAACCGGGTATTCCTGAGTCGTTCAATGTATTGGTTCACGAATTAAGAGGTTTAGGTTTGGAATTAACACTGGAATAAAAATCACACACATGCACTCGAAAAAAGATATAAAATTAAAAAGCAATTTTACCAAGATCCGTATCGGGCTTGCCTCACCGGAATCAATCCTGCAAAAATCGCATGGTGAAGTGACCAAACCCGAAACGATCAATTACCGTTCGTTTAAACCGGAAATGGGTGGGCTTTTCTGCGAAAGGATTTTTGGTCCGATCAAGGATTACGAATGCCATTGCGGAAAGTACAAACGTATCCGCTACAAAGGAATCGTGTGCGATCGTTGCGGTGTAGAAGTTACAGAGAAAAAAGTGCGTCGCGAACGGATCGGACATATCAACCTGATTGTTCCGGTTGCGCATATCTGGTACTTCCGCTCCCTTCCAAACAAGATTGGTTATTTGTTGGGTGTTCCATCCAAGAAACTCGATATGGTTGTTTATTACGAACGCTATATTGTTTGTCAGCCGGGTATAAAAAATGCCGATGGTGTACAAAACCTCGATTTGTTGACGGAAGAAGAATACCTGGATATCCTGGATTCTTTGCCAAAGGAAAACCAACACCTCGACGATAGCGATCCGAACAAATTCATCGCCAAAATGGGTGGTGAAGCATTGTGGTTCTTATTGTCGCGCATTAACCTCGATACTTTATCTTACGACCTGCGCCTGAAAGCCAGTACAGAAACATCTCAGCAACGTAAACAGGAAGCATTGAAGCGCCTGAAAGTGGTTGAAGGATTCCGTGCTTCACAGGTTCACGGTGAAAACCGTCCGGAATGGATGGTCGTAAAAATATTACCGGTAATACCACCTGAATTGCGTCCACTCGTTCCATTGGAAGGTGGCCGTTTTGCAACATCGGATTTGAATGATCTGTATCGTCGTGTAATCATCCGTAACAATCGCTTGAAACGTCTGGTTGAAATCAAAGCACCGGAAGTGATTTTGCGTAACGAAAAACGGATGTTGCAGGAAGCAGTCGATTCTTTGTTTGACAATACACGTCGCGTAAGCGCCGTTAAAACTGAAGGTAACCGTCCATTGAAATCCCTGAGCGATATGCTCAAAGGAAAGCAGGGACGTTTCCGCCAGAATTTGTTGGGTAAACGTGTCGATTATTCAGGCCGTTCAGTAATTGTGGTAGGACCAAATCTGAAATTGCACGAATGCGGTATTCCTAAAAATATGGCAGCCGAATTGTTCAAACCGTTTATCATTCGTAAACTGTTGGAACGTGGAATCGTTAAAACGGTAAAATCGGCTAAGAAACTGGTAGACCGTAAAGAATCGGTGATCTGGGATATCCTGGAAAACATTCTGAAAGGTCATCCGGTATTGCTGAACCGTGCTCCAACGCTCCATCGTTTGGGTATTCAGGCATTCCAGCCAAAACTGGTAGAAGGAAAAGCCATCCAGCTGCATCCATTGGTATGTACAGGATTTAACGCGGATTTTGATGGTGACCAGATGGCTGTGCATGTTCCACTCGGAAATGCCGCAATCCTGGAAGCCCAAATGCTGATGCTGGCCTCTCACAATATTCTGAACCCTGCAAACGGGGCGCCAATAGCGGTTCCATCTCAGGACATGGTATTGGGATTGTACTATATCACCAAAGAAAGAAGATCCGTTAAAGAACACTTTGTAAAAGGTGAAGGTTTAACGTTTTACTCTTCCGAAGAAGCCATCATTGCTTTCAATGAAAAACGCGTTGATCTGCACGCACATGTGAAAGTAAAAGTAAGCATCAAGGAAGATGGTGTGCTAGTGAAAAAAATCATCGAAACATCCATGGGACGTATCCTGTTCAATCAGGTAGTTCCGGTAGAATATGGTTATATCAATGAATTGCTGACCAAGAAAAACCTGCGTGATATTATCGGCAGTGTAATCAAGGAATGCGGCATGGATAAGTGCGCAAAATTCCTCGACGATATCAAATACCTGGGTTACCATTACGCTTTCAAAGGCGGATTGTCGTTTAACCTGTCGTATGTAATGATTCCGGCCGAGAAAGAGAAATTTGTGAAGGAAGCCATGGCTGAAGTGGATGATATCTGGAGCAACTACAACAACGGTTTTATTACCAACAACGAGCGTTACAATCAGGTAATCGATATCTGGACCCGTATCAACTCACGTTTGGCCGATACCTTGTTGAAACAGCTGAAAGAAGATCAACAAGGATTCAATCCGATTTATATGATGTTGGATTCAGGAGCGCGTGGTTCGAAAGAACAAATTCGTCAGTTAGGCGGTATGCGTGGTCTGATGGCTAAACCACAGAAAAATTTATCGGGTGGAACCGGAGAAATCATCGAGAATCCGATTCTTTCCAACTTCAAAGAAGGATTGTCGGTTATCGAATACTTTATTTCTACACACGGTGCGCGTAAAGGTTTGGCGGATACAGCGTTGAAAACAGCGGATGCAGGTTACCTCACCCGTAGGTTACACGATGTGGCCCAGGATGTGGTAGTTAATGAAGAAGATTGCGGAACCCTGCGTGGAATTCCAATCTCGGCATTGAAAGACAACGAAGAGATCGTGGAAACGTTGTACGAACGTATACTCGGACGTACCAGTGTTCACGATATTTACGATCCGCTTTCGGGAGAATTATATTGCAAATCAGGCGAAGAAATCAGTGAAGATGTTGCGACCAGAATTGACGCATCTCCAATTGAAATCGTTGAAATCCGTTCGGTATTGACTTGCGAAACCCGTTTGGGTACCTGCTCGAAATGTTATGGCCGTAACCTGGCCAGCGGACGTGTGGTACAACGCGGTGAAGCGGTTGGTGTAATTGCTGCACAATCCATCGGTGAGCCGGGTACACAGTTAACCCTGCGTACCTTCCACGTGGGTGGTACTGCATCAAACATTGCTGCTGAATCGAAAATGGGTGCCAAGTTTGCCGGTATATTGGATTTCGAAGAAATCCGTACTACGGAGATGAACACCGAAGAAGGTAAGGTGCATGTGGTGTTAGGTCGTCAGGGCGAAATCCGTATTCTGGATGAAGTAAGTCGTCAGATCATCATTACCGTAAACATACCTTATGGTGCACATCTCATGGTAAGAAACGGACAGAAGGTTGCCAAAGGCGATTTGATCTGTACATGGGATCCATACAATGCGGTAATCATTTCGGAATATGGAGGTAAAGTGAAGTTCGAAAACATCATTGAGAACATCACCTTCAAAGAAGAATCCGATGAACAAACCGGACACAAGGAAAAAGTAATCATTGAGTCGAAAGACAAAACCAAGATTCCTTCTATCCTCGTAACCGATAAAAAAGGTAGCGGACTGAAAGAATACAATATTCCGGTAGGTTCACATATCATCATTGAAGACAAGGACGAAATCATTGCCGGTCAGATCATGGTGAAAATTCCACGTGTGGTTGGAAAAACACGCGATATCACCGGTGGTCTGCCACGCGTAACAGAATTGTTTGAAGCACGTAACCCTTCCAATCCGGCTGTGGTTACCGAAATCGACGGTGTTGTGAGCTTTGGTGGAATCAAACGGGGTAATCGTGAGGTTGTTATTACTTCACGCGATGGAGAAACCAAGAAGTATCTGGTATCCCTTTCCAAACATATCCTGGTTCAGGAAAATGATTTTGTGAAAGCGGGTTCACCGTTGTCGGATGGTTCAATCTCGCCACAGGATATCCTGCGCATTGAAGGGCCTTTGGCTGTTCAACGTTATATTCTGAACGGAATCCAGGAAGTTTACCGCTTACAAGGGGTAAAAATCAACGACAAACACATTGAAACCATCGTGCGTCAGATGATGCAAAAGGTAGAGGTGGAAGATGCCGGAGATACCTTGTTCCTCGAAGGAGAAGCAGTAGACAAATGGAACTTCAAAACGACCAACGACTGGATCTACGACAAAAAAGTAGTGATGGATGCCGGTGATTCAACCAACCTGAAAGCAGGACAAATTGTACATGTACGTAAGCTTCGCGATGAAAATTCGATGCTGAAACGTCAGGACAAGAAACTGGTTCAGGTGCGCGATGCAGTTCCTGCTACTTCCAGCCAGGTGATTATGGGTATTACCAAAGCTTCTTTGGGAACACATAGTTTCATGAGTGCTGCGTCATTCCAGGAAACCACCAAGGTGTTAAACGAAGCAGCCATTTCAGGTAAAGTAGACAATATGCTTGGCTTGAAAGAAAATGTTATCGTTGGGCATTTGATTCCAGCCGGTACCGGTATGCGTGATTACGAAAAACTGGTAGTTGGTTCAAAAGAAGAGTTTGAAATGCTGATGGCTTCAAAAGAAGAAGCTGTAGAAGTAGAAAACTAATCTTTCTGTAGTATTTATAAGAAAAAGCACTCCATTTCGGAGTGCTTTTTTATTTTTGTCAGTCTTAATTTATTTCACCATGGAAAATCAGAATAATCCCAATCAACTGAATATTGAGTTGAGCGAAGAAATTGCCGAAGGCGTATATTCCAATCTGGCCATCATCACCCATTCCAATTCAGAATTTGTTATCGATTTCATCCGCATTATGCCGGGTGTACCTAAAGCAAAAGTGAAATCCAGAATTGTATTGACACCCGAACATGCAAAACGTTTGGCTTTAGCACTCAGCGACAATATTCGCAAGTACGAAGAATTGAATGGTACTATTCAGGTTCAGGAAGCGCCGGCCATTCCGATGAACTTCGGGGGAACTACCGGAGTCGCCTGATCAAAAAGTTTCTCCGGTCGCACTTTTGATGCGGCGTATCAGCATGATGGTACTGAGTGTTGCCAGGACCGAAAAAATTCCTACCAGATTGTAATTGCTTAACACGCCTGTTTGCGGATCTTTTGTAATCACAAAACCGGCCAGGTAAGATGCTGCACCTGCAGTAAGCTGTTGCATGGAAGATGAAATGCTCATAAAGCTTCCCCTGCTTTCGGGCTTAACAGTTGCAGTAACGATGGCTTGTGCCGGTATAAATCTTCCGGCCGATAAGATAAAAAACAAAGAGGAAACGATTAGCGCTGCCCAAACCGGTGTGTGTCCGATATTGGTTAAAACAATAACCGGAATGGCACACAAAGCTACAAACCAACTGTACACTTTTATTTTGCCATATTTATCGGACAACTTTCCTACACGCGGTGAAGTAAAAATTGTAAACGCACCTCCGAATAAATAGATATAGGCCAGATCCCTTTCGCTGAAACCAACATTGGAAACCATGTAAGGGCTTAAAAAGGGAATGATTGAAAAGTGACCGGCCATCAAAACGATCATGAGAGTAATGGCTTTACGCTGGTTGGGATCTGTAATAATATTGGCAATCACCTGATAGGGGCTGACTTGTTTTTCGTTGTTGATATGCCCATGCAAATCAGGTACAAATTTCCAGATCAGGTAACTGATAGGCAGCGCAGTAATGGCCAGAAAGATAAAGGGTGCATGCCAATCGAGCAGGGTAGCCATGTACAATCCGAATGGAACTCCAAACACGGATGCAACTGAGAATGCTGCCATGATCATTCCCATGGCTTGTCCTCTTTTTTCAAATGCGATCATATCACCTACAATTGCCAGAATAATGGCTCCCAGAACTCCGCCGAAGATACCTGTTAACACGCGTGCTGCAACAAGCAGGGGATAACTGTTAGCCAAACCACAGAGCAAAGTTCCGATCAAAAATCCGATGTATAAAAGCTGAAGAAATTTTTTGCGGTCAACCTTATCAATAATAAATGCAGTAAAGAATCCTGAGATCCCTGCACTTAATGTATATGATGAAACAATGATACCGAACTGTTGCGGTGTGATATTGAAAATCCGCATCAATTGAGGTCCCAAGGGCATCATGATCATAAAGTCCATGATGTTGGTGAAATTGATCGCAGCCAGTGTTATCAGTAAAATACGTTCATTCTTTGTCATAATGTGTGATCTACTCTTTTAGTAGATATGAATTAGCTATCAATGATACGGTGGAGAGTTTAAAAGGAAAAATCGTTCACCGATTTATTCCCCATCACGTAACAGACTAACCGTCCCGTGAACGGTTTTCGCCGAATTTTCTGTGATCAGTTTGTATGTGAAGGTGAAGTAATAAACACCCGATGGACAGGTCATGCCTTCGTTATTCTCTTTTCCATTCCAGTTTACACCATCGTTTCCTACTCCGTCTTGCCGCGATTCATATACCTTTCCTCCCCATCGATTGTAAATAGCCAGATGATAGGTTGTATAACCCTGAATATCGATATCAAAGGCATCATTCAGGCCATCGTTATTATCCGGTGTAAATACATTCGGAATACGTACATAAGCAGTGTCGCGTAGGATAATTTTACAGGTTGAATCCCAACAATCATCTTCAGAGATGGCAATTAAACAAACCTTGAATTCGCCCAGGTTTGGACCGTAGTTATGCGTTGGATCTTTTAAAATTGAAGTGTTTTCCGAAGAACTTTCCTGTCCAAAATCCCAGACAAATTTTGTTGCATTTGCTGAGGATTTATTGGTGAAATAATACAAAGGCGATTTGGCATCGTTGATATCAAAGTCGGCCTGAACATCCTGTACATGCACATCAATGCGTGCGGTATCAATACACTTAATGGATGTTGAAACAGTAGGAATAACTTCAATCCGGTAAATACCGGTTGCAGCAAAAATATGTTTAGCAGTCGTATCCGGACGATTCACCGTAGCAGAACCACCATCTCCAAAAGTCCAGTTAAAGCCTGAGTAGATTGTATCTGCCGTAACCCTGAAAGTGGTTTCCTGACCAGGACATATGGTATCGGTCATTACAAGATCGAGCTGAGGGGAGGGTAAGACATAAACTGTTCTTGTAGGAATATTTGTTACCGTATCCGGAAAGACCGATGTACATGGAATAGTATTTCCTGTTGAAGGGTTGAAGACATTATCTATGCCATACAATTTAATATTATAAACGCCCGGAGTTGTATAAGTAAAGGTGAAATTATTGCCGGTGCTGTCTACTTTCTGCGTTGAGTTAGGATCACCGAAACTCCAGATCCATTGCTTTACTTTCTTCAGGGTAGTATTGTCGAATACCACATTAAACGGAGCACATCCCTGTGTATCTCCCACAATCACAAATTCAGGTTGCGGACCGGTCAAAGTAATTTGCACTGTTTCTGTATCCCTGCATCCAACACCGGTAGCAGTTGCCAACAAATGAATGGTGTAAGTTCCGTTTGATGAAAAATTATGGGCTGGAAACTTGAGAAAACTTTGAGGAGTAAAGTCGCCGAAATCCCACACGGTACTATCAATCAGAAATGGATCGGGAGTAAGAATATTCCCTAAACTGTCAACAAAACCTGAGGAATCTTTAAAAGAAATAATTTGAGGAGCACATACCAGATCCCCGTTAACACTGCCAATGAGCGCCTTCAGTTGACTCACAGTTATGGATAATGGAACCTGGCTGGGGCCAAATCTGGAAAAGGTATCCTTGCAACCCAAACTATCCTGCACCAGAATGCGAATCGGGTAGGTACCGGGTTTACTATATTTCACTGTTGGTTGTATGCCTTGATAAAAGAATCCTTTTCCGTCGCCTACATCCCACCAAACCCGTTCGAGATTCGCTGCTTCACGTGCCGGGTCGTTCCAGTATGGATAGCTGCTGTTGCGGTAGTTTAAAAAACCATACAGCGAAAAGGTATCGTTGATGCAATGGTTTTCACTAAAAACACCTGCATCGGCTGCAATGCCCAAATACACATCTTCCCGAAAGGATGAAAAACAACTGACCGGAGGATTTACATCGTTGTGCTGCACTTTGAGCGCAAGATATACGGTATAAATTCCACCTTTCTGATACGTAAAAGTCTGCGATTTAACAATGGAATCACCATTCATAATCTGGTACGCTGTGTCGTCAATGAGACTTGAACTCAGATCAAAATCCCAAAAGGCATATTCCAGGTTGTATTGAACGGAATCCCGAAGTTTGAAATCAACTACATACGGTCCGCAGCCAATGCGCTGCCGTGTTGTAAACTCAAAAATGGAAGTAAGCACATCTACGTGCAGCATTTTATGATACCAGGCCGTATCGTAGCAATCTTTACCCAGTTTATCCTGACCGTTTTTTACGATCACACCTACAGTTACCCAACCGGTAGCACTATCGCAGACGGAGCCATACATAAATGCAGATGACGGACCTGGATTTACTGTATCCATCATTACCCAGTTATTTACATCACAGGCAGAATCAAAATTGATCCAGATTTTTTCGTAACCGCATTCCGGCAACAATTCGTTAAAGAAAAAAGTAACTGTAGTGTTAGGACAAATATATCTGCTGGGTTGATCGTGGTACAATCCTTTACGAACCGGGTTGGAGGTCGAATCCCAACCGGCATCCGGAGATTTGAGCGGAAACGAAACAGAATCTCTGGATTCACAACCTAAAATCGTATCCTTCATGATCAGTTTTGCAGCATAACAACCGTCTTTACTATAGTAATGTTTGATATCGGTTGAGTCTAACGAATAACGGCAGTTTAATCCCACATTGACATTGTTCTTCGTATCGGTGGTACATGGAGGAGCAAATGCATCGTTAAAATCCCAGAACCACTTCATAGCTGTATTGCCCGAGTGGCAGGATAAATAAGGATTCGGAGAAATGATATAAATAGTATCGTGCGCTTCACACTGGGTGGCAGAAATGGGTTTTATGGTATCGTTTCTCATGGTGGCCACCGGACCATACACCTGCAACATTGTATCTACCCTTACGTTGCAATTGGTATCGGGAAAAGTAACCTTCATACTAAGTTTGTATATACCGCAACGCAGAAAATAGTGCATTGAATCTTCTGCGTATGTTACGATTTCCTTGTTGTTCTCATCTGTAATGGTGTATGTTTTTGAAACATAGTTTTTGCTAAAATTATAGAATGAGAATAAGTTTTCGAACTGGCATTGTTTAACCGGTTTGACGAGTCTTAATTCCGGATCAACAATTATAAATTTAATAGTATCGGATGCTACTTTGAGTGCCGTATCGATGCATCCGAAAAGATCCGTTGTATATAAATTCGGAATTCCTCCGGGTGGGGTATAGGTATGTTTAAAATTGGACCACTGAGTTGTATTGAACGAGCCATCGCCAAAACTCCAACGCCACGAACGGTATTTGGTCGAATCAAGCGGAGAAGTATTGATAAATGTTGCAATGGTATTGTTGCAGCGCAAAGAACCTGAAAACCGGAACGATGGAGGCAACGTTTGAGGAGCCAGGTAGACAGAATCTTTCTTTTCCAGTGAATTCACGCAACCGTTTACATCTGTTATTTCCATTTTCATGGTGTACAAATGACCAAATACATCGTTGGTATTATTGTAACAAATGGTAGTCGGATAGGGTGCAAATTCGGTAAATATTTTACCGTTACTCAATTGAAAAATGCGCTTTGTAATGGCGGCAGATGCTGCGCCCGGTGAGCTTTCATCTTTTATACATAACAAATTATTCCGGAAACACAGGGTATCATCCGATGTAATGACGTATTTACAAATAGGCAAAGGATTTACAGTGATGATAGGACCAATAGCAACACAGGTTCCACCCCCCGACAAATACACTGTTACTTTGGTATTGTAAGTACCGGGTGAGAGATAAATTTTTGTTGAAAAAGCAGAAGTAGAAGAATCAGTACCACCATCGCCAAATTCAAATTTAAAGGCAATTGCGTTTCCGGATGGGCTGTTAGCTGCTGTAAATAATATAGGTTCATTAACACAAACAACCGGATTCGGTTTACTGATAGTGAGTACACATGATTGAGCTATCGCGAATTGAGTGAAGCAGCATGTAAAGAGGAGAACTATCCTGGAAATATATTTATACATTCGCCGACAAGGTAAAAAAAATCTTCAAAACTTAATTCTTAAAATTTACTTATAGCACCATGTTTCGGGCTACTGTGAGGAAGACTGCTTTTAAGGCCGATTGGTTGCCCCGGAGCTTAGAGATCAAGGTTTTACTCTTCAATTAATTCAAGTTTGCGTGAATCAATCTCAGGATTGTTATCGCAATTTAATTCTACATTCAACGGTTGTTTCGGTACTTCAAATTCATTGACCAGCTCAAACAAGCTCGTGTCTTTGGTTACCTTTTGCATATAATAACCCCATATTGGCATAGCCATTGCAGATCCCGAACCCAGATTCATGCTCCGGAAATGTATGGCACGGTCTTCAAATCCAACCCAGCATCCACTAACCAGGGTTGGCGTTATACCAATAAACCAACCATCGCTGTAATTTTGTGTTGTTCCGGTTTTTCCACCAACAGCACCTGGAATTTGATACAGGTATTTGATTTTGGCAGCCGTTCCGTGAGTAGTTACCCTCTGCAACATTTTCTCCATTACATAGGCCGTTTGTTCGCTCATGGCTTCCGTAGTTTTGGGTACTACCTCCAAAACTACATTCCCGTTTTTGTCCAATATTTGTGTAAGGTAAACAGGTTGAGTCCATACCCCTTTATTGGCAAAAGTGCTGAATGCCCCAACCATTTCATACACGGATACATCCGGCGTTCCCAATGCGATGGATGGGTAGGGTTCCATATTGCTGGTGATCCCCATTTTCTGTGCCAGGTCAATCACAGATTGTGGTCCTTTTGGTCCGAATTGTTTCATCAGATACAATACAATATTGTTAACTGAGAATTGCAAACCCTGATATAATGTCATTTCCGGTTTATTATATTTACTGGCATCGGCATTCTTCGGATTGTAATCCGGATAATCTTCAAATTTTACCGGAGCATTGGGAGCTAAAGTACAAGGCGACCAGCCATTGTCTATTGCAAGTGCATATACCAGCGGTTTGAATGTAGAACCAACCTGTCGTTTCGAATGAATATTTACATGATCGTATTTAAAGAAACGATGGTTCACGCCACCTACCCAGGCCTTGATATGTCCGTTGCGCGGATCCATACTCATCATTCCGCATTGCAAAAAGTATTTGTAATATTTAATCGAATCCATGGGAGTCATGGTAGTATCGATGATCCCTCTGCGAAACGAGAAAAGTTTCATCTTAACAGGTTTGTTGAATTCTACCAGAATCGCCTTTTCATCCAGTCCCTGCGCTTTTAATAAACGGTACCGGTCACTGCGCTTAACCGATGCCATAATCAGTTCCTTAAATTCTCCCCATGGAATCCGTCCTTTCCAATGGGTGTAAAATTTGGTCTGCATTTCGCGGATATGTTTATCTACCGCTTCTTCTGCAATTTTTTGTGCTTTGGTATTTATCGTAGTGTAAATCTTCAATCCGTCTTTATAAAGATTGTAACCATTCTCTTCGCACCATTCCATCAGATCAAGCCGTAAAATTTCGCGGAAGTAGGGTGCCAATCCTTCGTTGTGATCATCTTCCTGATAATTGAGTTCAATGGGTTTAATGCTGAGGGAGTCATACATTTCGTCGGAAATGAAAGCATATTTACGCATTTGATTCAATACCGTATTTCTCCGCGCCATAGCATTTTCCGGATTCCGGATCGGGTTAAACCGGGTAATCCCTTTTAGCATCCCTACCAGAAGTGCAGATTCGCAGGCTTCCAGTTCGCCCGGTTGCTTGCCAAAGAAAACCTTGGAAGCGGAACGTATGCCAAATGCATTTCCACCGAATTCAACGGTGTTGAGATACATGGTAATAATTTCTTCTTTGGTATAACGTTCTTCGATACGTACAGCGGTAATCCACTCTTTGAGTTTGGTAGTAGCTTTGTTAAAAACATTATCAAATCGTTTACGCGGAAAGAGGTTTTTGGCCAATTGTTGCGTGATGGTACTTGCACCGCGTTTTTTACCCATCAGGGCATAAACGGCAATGGATGCCGCTCCGCGAAAATCTATACCGGAGTGATCATAAAAGCGGATGTCTTCTGTGGCAATTAAAGCATTCATCACATTCGGACTGATACTTTCATACGTTGCGTTGCTGCGGTTTTGCAGGTAATATTTCCCCAGAATTTCTCCATCCGATGAATATATTTCAGAAGCCAGGTAAGTTTTCGGATTCTCGAGTTCTTCAAGGGCAGGCAATTCGCCAAACCATCCCCGGGCTATCATGGCTGCAAATATTCCCAGCAGCGCTATTCCACCCAAAGTGCAAATCCATAAGACTTTTATCCAACGGGTGTAAGGATGATTGAAAAAATAGTCTTTCCAGTTCAATTTTTAGGTGTTGGTTTTTTAGGTTTCAGGGATTGATAAAATAAATGGTATTGATCTACTTTTTGTTCCTTCAACATCTTTTTAAAGTTATTCACTGAAATAACAAATAACAAATAGTTGCCCGAATATTTTAATTGTGATTTTACGATGTTCAGGGTTTCAATGCCGTTGAGATAATCCTGTGCTTTTTTCAGATCCCCGAATTCGCGCACCATGATGAGCTGATAGCCTTCAGGCGTTACATAATTGTTTACACGCAGGTTATCAAGTGATCCAAAATCTTCGTTGTATTTATTAAATTGACTGAGCCCTTCATTGTTGTCAAATTTATCATCGCGCGTTGCAAAAATAAAATAATGAGGTGCGGTGGGTTCTGAAACAAAATCCGGCTCGTTGGCAACGATTGCTTGTTGTGCTCCTGTTTTTGGTTTGGTCTCCTGCCGTTTTATATAATCCAGAATAGTTTGAGCACGTTCGGACACATCGGTTCGCGGATAGTCTTTTACCAACTGCTCCAGTTCTTTTCGGAATGCACCCAATGAGTCTGTTTTACCAATGGCAAGTGAGTTCAGTAATTCGAATTTTGGTGTGAGCGAATTACCGGGAAATAATTTTTCTGCTTCCTGCTTCATTGCTTTGACCCTGGCATAATCGTTTTCCAGATAAGCTTCGTATGTTTTTTCATAATGCGCCACCACAGCAAGATTCGCATCAGTTTCGGCTGTCTTAATGCTTTTTCCCTGAACAATCAATGCATATGGCGATTCAGGATATCGGGTGATCAGGTTGGCCTTATTGTATTCAGATCGTGGAGTGTCTTTGGCAGTACGATACAATTTGAAGAGCCGGTACAAAACTTCCGGTTCAAAAGCATTTCCCGGAAAACGATCGTTCATCGTTTCAAATGCCTTCGAAGATTCTTTCGAATCGTTTAACTTTTCATCATACAACACCCCGATATTGTAATAAGCATCCAAAACGCGTCCGCGTGATTTTTGAAAATCATCTTCTGAAAAAGGTACATCTCGTATCCAGGATTTACGGGTTCCTGCCATCGCATCAGACGGATTTGAACCCACCGTATCCACAGGCTCTTCATTCCCATCATCAGCAATAGAATCGGTTTTTGTTTGTCCATCCTGTTCTTCCGCATTGGGGTCTTTTTCTTTGTTCGACAAGCGCCAGAAATCGTTGTTGGCCCTTCGTCCCCATTTACGAATACTGAAAAAATCTGCAGCACCGCTCGCAATGAGGGAGGGGTTATAAAAATACCACTGTCCGGCTTCACCGGTTCCAAATCCCTGGTTCAGGTTTGTAGCCGGTGCCAGTTGCTGATTTTGATCCGCCATCTTTTTTAACGCCTTCTGACGCTGTGCTTCTTTCGCACGTTGCTGAATCATGTTTTTTTCTGCCAGAATCCAACTGTCAATTTTTTGTTCCAACTCAGCCGTGCTTAATTTCGATAAGGCTTGCAAACTGTCTTCTGTTTCAATGACCACAAGATTAGAAATCAATTGACTCAAAATTTCCCCTTTACTCGTTATTTTCCTGTAATCTTTATAATCCTTTCCAATGGTAGCCAGTGTGCTGTCGTAATAAGCCTGAGCCAATTTATAATCCGGAATTTCCAGGTAAATATTTCCCAAAGCCAGGTAAGATAAGGCCTTTTGATTGGCGTTTTTGGTACTCTTGGCTGTTGACAGCTTGTAATTTAAAATAGCCTCGTTTAAATGATTCTCTTTCTTTTCCAGATTTCCCAATTCGTAATATATCTGATCATACATGCCATCGTTTTTATCATCCTTTAGCATACGCTTCAACGATTTACGCACGCGCTTTACAGCCGAGCGGTCTTTGGGATCGTATGCTCTGGCAAGGTTGATACTGGCGTTGAATTCAAAATCGTATGGAGCATTCATGGATAAAATGCTTTTGAAACATTGATTGGCACCTTTGAGACTATCGGAGGCAAGCAATACCTGACCCAAAATATAGGTGAAACGAATTTTGTCGGTTTTCTTTTTGGTATATTTTAATGCTGCATTGAGATAAACTATGGAAGCTTTGAAATTGTCCTGACGTATGGCAATATCAGCAGCAGTCGCATACATTTCGCGGTAATATTCTTTTGGAATCGGAGGAAACCAGCGTTCTTTCCAGGTGGGTTTTATATTTTGTCCTTTTGATGTTTTTGGTCCGAACTCGCTCAGCAACAATCCCATTACTGCTTCTGCTTCTCCCGGTTTTTCAAGTCCCTGGTAACATTTGGCAATCCAGGTAGTTGCGATTGGCCTTAACCCCTGTTCTTTGTATTTTGAATTGATATATTGAAAAGATTCCAAAGCCGCGTAATAATCTTTCTTCAGAAAATGCGCTTTACCCATCAACAGGTAACTGTCGTCGGTATACTGACCAACAGTATGGTTTTGAATGGAAAGGGATGATTTTTTGAGTACTTCATCCAATTGCCCGCCTACGGCTTTGGCAGCTGCGGCATCGCCGTATGTAAATACAGGCAAAATTTTGGTAAAATCATTTACAGTTCCTTTATCCAGACTTTCAAACACACTCAGTAATTTCTGTTCACCGTTGAAATACACATTGTAATGCCCGGTCAAGGTATGCCAGGCTCTGTTAATCCGGCGATTGCGGGTTGGATTACAGGCTGTCAGAACAGCGAGTGTAATCAGAATAAGTATGCTGAATGGTATTTGAGCCCTGAAACGCAAGGGGTAAAAGGTATGTGTAGATTGATTATTTAACTAATGTTTCGCAAAAATATTTTATCGGATCTAAGAACAAAATGTTTCTTTTGAACTCCTATTCATGAAAAAGAAACAAAAGAAGCTGATCCATAAACTCAAAAACCGCTACAGACTGGTATTGATCAACGATGCAACATTTGAAGAGAAATTCTCATACAGCCTAACTCCAATCAACGTTTTCGTAGGATTTAGCTCATTCCTTGTGTTTTTTGCCCTGATTATTATTTCTCTGATTGTGTTTACACCGATGAAAGAATTTATCCCGGGTTACACCGATCCTGCCATGAAGCGAAATATTACCCGCATGATCAGTAAAACGGATTCATTGGAAGAGGTTTTACGTAGCAGAGACGCTTATTATCGTAATATTCTAGATATTTTACAAGACAAAGATACATTGCAGTAATTCAGCAATTTCGGTCGAAAATTGCAGGTTTATCGACCTTATAGGTTATATTCGCGTGCTGCTTAGAGTTTTAAACCTAAATTTTACGATCATGGCCGTATTCAATAATAAATCAGAAAAGGTACCTTTTAATCCAAATACACTCAACATTGTGAATGTAGGTACCACCATTACCGGTGATCTGGTATCGGATGGGGATATGCGTCTGGATGGACATGTAAAAGGCTATATTTCGTCGAAAGCCAGATTGGTACTGGGACCAACATCGAAGGTAGATGGCGATATCAAAGCGGCCAATCTGGAAATTTCGGGTGAGGTGAATGGCAATATATTTGTATCAGAACTGCTTACGGTTAAATCAACGGCTAAAATAAACGGGGATTTGGTTACCGCCAAAATGATCATTGAGGCGGGTGCAGAGTTTAACGGGAAATGTGCCATGAAAGATGCTGGAAACCACTTTAAAGCTAGGCCCTTGAACGAAATTCCATCTGCAAAAAGCATTGAAGCCACCACTCAAAAAGTACAATGAGGTTTTAAAATACCTCAATCTCAGTACGCAAATGATGGTAGTGATACTTGCCGGATCACTGGGAGGGAAGTACATCGATGCGCAAATTCAACTATCATTTCCGGTTTTTACCCTTATCGGAGTATTGGCATCTGTTTTTGCCGCCGTGTATCTGGCCATTCGCGGGGTTTTAAAAAAATAAAAAAATACCGGATCCCCATGGAACCCGGTATTTCAATTTAACGGAATACAACACTATTTTTTGAACTCTACATTTAACTCAACCCGGCGGTTGCGTGTACGACCAGCGGCTGTTTTATTGGAGTCTACCGGTCTGGTTTCGCCATAGCCAAAGGTTGACAAACGCTCAGGACTAATACCCCTGATGATCATATATTTCGCCACAGCATCTGCACGATCTTTAGATAAAGTCATATTCTTCTCATCATCTCCAACATCATCGGTATGCCCGGCTATGCTCAGATTATAAGTAGGATTTTCGTCGAGTACCTTCACTACAGCATTCAGAATTACATTGGATGATTTCTTGATAACAGCTTTACCCGGTTCAAATTGGATACCTTGTAAGGCCTTTTTGAACAATTGGGTTACTGCAGGTTTTATGGCAGGGCAACCCTGGTTTTCAGCAACACCTGCAATGGTTGGACAACGGTCTATACCATCGTGCACACCATCGAGATCGGTATCCGGACATCCTTTGGTAGTTGCAGGACCTTTCATATTCGGACAAAGATCTTCGCTATCCTGAATGCCATCATTGTCGGTATCCGGACAGCCTTTGAATAATTTAATGCCGGCCGCAGTCGGGCAAAGATCTTCACTGTCCTGAATACCATCGTTATCGGTATCCGGACAGCCTTCAAATGCAAGAATTCCTTTTACATTCGGACATTTATCCTTGCTGTCAATAATGCCATCGCTATCGGTATCCGGACATCCGTTCAAAGCACTCAAACCGGCCACTTCCGGACATTGGTCGTCGGCATCTGTTACTCCGTCTTTATCGCGATCCGGACATCCGGCTAAGGCAGCAAGCCCGGGTGTATTCGGACACTTGTCCTGATAATCTGCTACACCATCACCATCGCCATCCAGCGGACATCCTTTTTCGTTTACTTTAACTTTTGAAGGTGTTGCAGCGCACTCGTCTAATTTATCAGCTACACCATCGCCGTCCGAATCTTTCGCACTTCCCAGATTCACGTTGAATCCAAGAGAGTGAATCAAGTATCCATCATTCAGACTTCCTCTCACTACATTGTCCCTGTTGTCGGAGAATAAATAGGAATAGCTTGCCTGGTAAAAGATGGCTACCCTGTCGCTAACCATAAAATTCATGCCGCCACCAATTAATACAAATCCATCAATGGGTGTGCCGCCGGGTGTACCTGATTTGGATTTGTAACGATCCATGCCAACTCCTGCTAAAATATAGGGTCGGATTATGCTCTTTTCTTCAACTAACTTATGGTTTGCCACTTTATATTTGAAAGCACCACTGAAATTAATAATCTCTTGTTTAAAGGTTTGATTGCCTTTATAATATCCTATGGCGCCTAAACTACCCATGAAGGCAAGGTCGAAATTGGAGGAGAGGTAGCGTGCAATATGCACGCTTCCCACACTGTTATTTTCCAAAGTTACGTTGTTGAAATCAAGAAGCCCATTGGCAATATCACCTGAATATTGCGTTGTGCCTACTGAAAAACCCAGGTTCCATTTGTTGTCTGCTGTTTGTGCAAACAAAGGAATGGATGCGTTTAAAAGTAAAGCTGAAATTAAAATAAATCGTTTCATAAGGTATTTGTTATTGAGTGAATTTTCAAATTGAGAATCCTAAAACTAAATTACAATACTTTTTATCGTTTGTCATACGGCCATTTGTATGATTTTGGTAAGAATACGCAAACCTTTACCCGACAATGGTTTCAAGCAGCATCTGGTGAAAATGATGCATAAAAAAAGCCCCAATCAGGAGCTTTTTTAAGTATTTAATCCATTAAACAAGTAAGATTCGGATTATAAAGTAAGTGACCAGAAGATTGATCCCATGTAAATAACTAATAACTAATAACTAATAACCAATAACCAATAACTAATAACGAATAACTAATAACGAATAACTAATAACGATTAACAATTCTCACTGATCGCCCATCGCCACAATTCCTTTTTCCATATTGTATTTTCCGGCTGTCAGTTTTTCGCGCACTTCAGAGAATGCCTGAATGGTTTCTTCCACATCTGCTAGTGAGTGAACAGCAGTAGGGATCAAACGTAACAAGATCATTCCTTTTGGAATAACCGGATAAACTACAACCGAACAGAAAATCCCATAATTCTCTCGCAAATCAGACACGATGGCTGTGGCTTCGCCTACTGTACCATTGAGCATAACCGGAGTTACACAAGTATTGGTTTTACCAATATTGAATCCTTTATCGGTTAAACCTTTTTGCAAAGCATGTACAATGGTCCACAGGTCTTGTATGAATTCAGGATGTTGACGAATCAGATCCAGACGCTTAAGAGCTCCTTTAACAATGGCCATCGGAACTGACTTGGCATAAATTTGTGAGCGAAGATTATAACGCAGGTATTTCATTATATTTTTAGGACCTGCTACAAATCCGCCGATCAATGCCATGGATTTGGCAAATGTTCCGAAATAAATATCTATTCCATCGTTGCAATCCTGCTCCTGGCCAATGCCTCCGCCTTTTACACCCATGGTGCCAAAGCCGTGTGCATCATCTACCAATAAGCGGAAATTGTGTTTTTCTTTTAAGGCAACGATCTCTTTGATTTTGCCCTGCTCACCGGTCATGCCAAAAACTCCTTCGGTAATAACCAGGATAGAACCCGTAGTGCCTTCAACCAATTTGGCAGCCCGGTTCAATTGTACTTCGAGGTTATCAATATCGTTGTGTGCAAATACGAAACGCTTGCCTAAATGTAAACGAACGCCATCTACGATACAGGCATGACTTTCGGCATCGTAAACAATTACATCGTGACGGTCAACCAGGGCTTCAATGGTTGATACCATTCCCTGATAACCATAGTTTAATAAAATGGCATCTTCCTTGTTTACAAACTCAGCCAATTCACGATCAAGTTGTTCATGAAAGACCGTATTACCGCTCATCATTCTCGCACCCATCGGGTAAGCCAGACCGTATTCTTTGGCTGCTTCTTCATCCGCTTTACGTACTTCGGGATGATTGGCCAATCCCAGGTAATTGTTCAAACTCCAGTTCAGCATCAATTTTCCCCTGAATTTCATGCGGGGTCCAATTTCACCTTCGAGTCGTGGAAACATGTAATATCCGTAAGCTTCATCGGCATGCTGCCCAAGCGGGCCGGCACGTTTAATCAGTTTGTCAAATAAGTCGGTCATAGTGTTGTGTTAGCAGGCGCGAAAATAGGATTTTTCAATGAATGAAAAACGAGCAGATGGATGATTAAAAACATGAAGCTGTAAATTTCTTTTATCTCTTTATTTCTTCCGGCGTCACCATCGACATGATGGAGGTGGCTTTGGCAATAAGGATATCGCGGTCGGGGAGTCGCGAGTACAACTCCGATTCGCAGAAAAACAAGCGTTGACCTGCTTTGGTCACAAATCCCTTCGCATACAACAAAGGTCCAATTCCTGGATTCATATAAGATACCTTCAAATCAACGGTTACAACACCATTCCCTTTTTTTACCAGGGTAAATGCAGCAAATCCCATCACCACATCAGCCATGGTGGCCGTTACTCCGCCATGTATAAAATCCATTTGTTGCATATGATGCGGCTCCAGAATCAAGGTGGCTTCAATGTTTCCGGCATCAATCGAGTTAATTTCAATCCCCAGGAAATTGGTAAAATGATTGCCGCTTATTTTATCGGTGACCATTTGTTTAAATTCCGGTTCAATGGGAGTCCATTTCATTTTTTCGCTTATTTTTGGTGCACACGAATGTACGTGATCCGCACATGCAAATACAACCGGCCACCTTATCCCGAAAATATATTAACCGCGAAAGTCTGGAGCAAAACAAGCATCGCTGCGATGTTTGGTACACGGTATATCCGGATGCCATTCATCAACTGATTGCCGATAAAAAAGAAAAGGAAGTGTATGGATTAACCGTGGTTTCGGCTGAAAAACTGTTTGAAAAAAGTTTATCGGAACTGCAATCCATTCTGGCTGCATTTGAATATGCTCCGGGCGACTTTTCCAATACACATGTCGTAGCTGTAGATCCGCGTTATACGTTTGTGCCGGATGCACTTTTTGAATCGCAGCAACCTGAAGGTTATCTGGATCTGATTCAACCCAAAGCCAAATGGAATTCGGTGCATTACGATCGCATTTCTGCTTTACAACTGGTGGATGTGTATCAGATGAGCGATTTGTTTTTCGGTGCTGCCCGGCTTGTATTTCCGGGTGCGAATGTGCGGCATTACGCCGGAATATTGGCAGAGGCGTTTCTTAAGACAACGGTTAAAAATCAACCTGAGCGCCTGTTTGTTCATTTTCAGGAGAAAGGCATGGACATATTCCGGTACGACAATGGAAAGCTTGTTTACCATAATTATTTTCCGTTTGAAGCCGATACCGATATTGTTTATTTTATTTTATCGGTGGCTGAAGTAATGCAATTCAAAAGCAATCAATGGGAAGTGATGTTGTCTGGAAATCTGGCTTCCGACAACAGTTTACTGGCCCTCATGAAAAAATATATCCCACAGGTTTTGTTATTAAAACGGCAGGACTTGTGGCAGGTACCGGCCTTGATGCGTGAAATCCCGGAACATCAGTATTTCATAGAATCAGCAGGTTTGTTGTGCGCATCATAAGCGGAAATCTCAAAGGAATCCTGATTCAACCCCCACCGGGATTGCCGGTGCGTCCTACCACCGATCGTGCCAAAGAATCCCTGTTCAATATTCTGGCTAACCGATTTGAATTAGCCGGAATAGAAGTACTTGATTTGTTTTCTGGAACCGGTAATATGGCGTATGAATGCTGTTCGCGCGGTGCAGCCAGGGTTGTAGCCATAGATATCAACGCAAAATGTGTTGACTTTATCAAATCCATGAAGCAAAAGCATCAACTTGGTGCATTAACCGTAAGGAAAGCGGATGTGTTTAAATACCTAAGCAATCCTGAAGGAACGTATGATATTGTGTTTGCCGATGCCCCCTATGCGCATCCGCAGATGGTGGAAATACCACGCAGGATAATGCAAAGCAATTTACTAAAAGCAACAGGCACGCTGGTCGTTGAACATGAGTCAAATTTGGATTTGAGCCATGAAAGCGGTTTTTTTGAGTGCCGGAAGTACGGTCAGTCTTCTTTCAGTTTCTTTAAACACAGCCCTGCAACGATATGAATAAACGTATAGCCTTATTTCCCGGAACCTTTGATCCGATTACGATTGGCCACGTCAATATCATTGAGCGGGCCATGCATTTGTTTGATGAAATTCATATCGGAATTGGTCTCAATGTAGGTAAAACTACGCTGTTTCCGTTGGAACAACGCATAGCCTGGATAGAAGAATATTATGCAAAAATCCCGAAAATCAAGGTTTCGTCGTACGATGGGTTAACCGTAGATTATTGCAAAACATTACAAGCCAATTATATTCTTCGGGGTTTGCGCAATATGTCGGATTTCGATTACGAAAAGAATATTGCCCAGATGAATAAGCTGGTCTACCCGGGAGCCGAAACCGTATTTTTGATGTGTGATCCGGCGTATACACCGATCAGTTCATCCATTATTCGCGATCTGATTCGCAATGGGGGAGATGCCTCAGCTTATCTGCCGCCAACCGTAAAGTATTAAGCCGTAAGCCTTATTTGCCTTTCTTTTTCGGTGTAAATTCTTTCACAATGGATTCCAATACACCTTTAAAGCGTGGTGCATCATAATAACCACTGATTACATTCATCTTTTTATCGCGTGGATACATAAAAATGGTGGTCGGGTATCCGTTTAATTGATTGTTGCTGATTACTGCTGCCAATTGCTGACCGTTGTATTGTTTGCCTTCAAACGTGTACATCACATTCGGAATTTCCGGATTGAATTTTATGGCCACAAAATCTTTGTTCAGCATGGCCATTATTTCAGGCTTTTCGTAAGTGTCGCGGTCCATACGTTTGCACCATCCGCACCAGTCGGTATACACATCCACCAGCATAATTTTGTGTTTCTTTTTGGCCAGCGCGTAGCCATCGTTAAATCCGAGCCATGTTACTTCGTTGGCTGGTTTAAAACTCGAATTCAGGAAAATTATGGTCAGAAGGATCGATAAAAGTTTTACAGTTCTCATGCAGTTAGATTTGATATACAAATTTAGTGATTAACGCGTTTAATTGCTTTAAATTATTCTTAATAGACTGAAAGCAGAATTAATAATCGCATTCCAGTTTATATAAGGTGCGTTTGCTACTGTCGCAGAGCGGTACAAATCGTGCATACAGGGCATGCGCCTCATCGTTGGTCATCCACTCATAATTCTTAAACCCGATATGCACCAGATCGCGCAGTTCCAGTTCAACCACCAGAACGTATGCATCGCCGGTCATATCGGTCATAACCCGCATGCGGGTGTGATCTTTTGATCCTTTCTTGAATTTTTCGCAGATCTGTGTCCAGATTTCGAGGGCTTCTTTAGCCTTTCCAAATTTTAAATGGAATTCGTTGCGTTCAATGATCATGTGGTTAGTGGTTATTGGTTATTGAGTTAATGGTTATTGCGGTACACTTAGGCTTTGGGGGAATTAAGTCCACCTACGCAAATGCTTCGGCGGATAAATGTAAATTTATAATTGAGAGTTCTCCATCTGGGATAAATCCTTTGGTGAGCTAATTCGTAATTTGTACTTCGTAATTCGTAATTGGTTATTCTGTTATTAGAATCAATTTTCTGGTTAGCTACTTCGTACTTTGTTATTAGTTAATTGTTATTAGGTTATTGGTTATTCAGTAATAAGTATCAATTTTCTGGTGAGCTACTTCGTACTTCGTAATCCGTACTTCGAAATTCGAGACCTGTCCCTTCGTCGCTAAGGTCAGGCAACGCATTCTTAATTCTTCATTTTTAATTTTTCATTTCAACCTACCATTCATCAATATCATCATAAGCTTCTTTGCTGCGGACACCTATACCAATAAAAATACTTTGCGGATTGTGGTCGTACCCTACGTTTAAAATTACCCGGCTGAATAGAGGAACCATAAATCCACCGGTATAATTGAGTTGAAATCCGGTCTTATCTGTATTTACATTCCATTTGGCAACTCCGTCAAACGGGTCGATATATTCAAAAAACTCGCGGTAGCGTGTGGCACCAACGCCAATATAAATGGGCATTTTCTTCCAGATGGAAAAGGCCAGGCCACCGCTGAGCATAAAAGTCACCACTTTTTGCGTATTGGGTGTAATGGTCCAGTTATTATCCTTTACATTTTTATAGGTGATATCGCCCTTGGTACCTTCAGGCATCATCCAGTTTTTGATGCCGGCTTTATAGGATAGAAAAGTACCAAAACGTTTGTAAACACTTGATGTACCTCCAATAACAATATCGTTCATATGCAACGGGGCAAGATACCCCAATGCAGTATAACTGATGGGTTTGGGTTTGAAATCCCGTTCTTTGTCCCAGGTCATTGAAGCATTGCTTTTCGGGGTATAATTTACTGCCAGTTGGTTTTGGGCATGCGCCAGGGAGGCGAAGCTGATCAGTAAAAGGAAACAGAAGTTTCTGCACATAAGATGAACGGCTTAATTGAAAGGGTAATTTATAGAAAAATACATGAATTCCCTTTCATTTTGAAAATTGAGATTATTTTTTGATCTTTGCCGCCCACCGGAAATGGAGACCCGGTGGATTAACATAACAAATATGTCAGTAAAAATCAGATTACAGCGTCAAGGACGCAAAAAAGCACCTTATTACCACATAGTGGTGGCGGATTCACGTGCTCCGAGGGATGGTAAGTTCATTGAGAACATTGGTTACTATAAACCGCAAACCGTTCCCGCAACCATTGAGTTGAATGTCGAGAAGGCCGCAGAATGGCTCGGAAAAGGCGCACAGCCTACCGATACATGTCGCGCGATTCTTTCTTACAAAGGCGTTCTGTTCAAGCATCACCTGCAAGGTGGAGTACGTAAAGGAGCCATGACCCAGGAACAGGCAGATGCAACGTATGCAGCCTGGATCGCCGCTAAAGAACAAAAAGTGGTAACACACACCGAAACCCACAAGCAAACATTGGCCGAAAAACGCGCTGCTGCACTTTCTCTTGAGAGTAAAGTAAAAGAAGCCCGTGCTCAGAAGTTAGCTGAAAAACTTGCGGCTGAAGAAGCTGCTAAAGTTCCGGCTCAACCCGAAGTTGTTGCAGAAGTTGAAACCCCGGCCGCAGAGGAAACTCCTGTTGCCGTAGTTGAAACTCCGGTAGTTGAAGAAGCACCGGTTGTAAAAGCAGAAGCACCAGCAGTTGAAGAAACTCCGGTAGCCGAAACAGAAGCACCAGCAGCTGAGTCGACCGAAAAACCGACTGAGTAAGCAGCTACGCGATGAAGTCGGTTAACCGAAAAGATTTCATCAGTGTTGGTTCAGTTATTAAAATTCACGGAACCCGGGGCGAAGTAAAATTCAACCTGGATAAAAAGATTCCTTTAAACGAATGGGCTTTTCTTGAATTTCAGGGAAAGCCCGTTCCTTTTTTTGTTGAACGCCATTCGGGCACTGCAGACCAACCCATTGTTAAACTTCGGGGCATCGACTCGCCGGAAATGGCGCAATTACTTGAAGGACAGGATGTCTTAACTCCGGCCGGTCGTGGACGAAAAACATCATCGCGTGAAGATGATCTTACGGGGTACCGGTTGATAGACATCAAACACGGAGAGATTGGAATAGTGCAAGGCCTGGAAGAAATGCCCGGCCAATGGATGATTCAGGCAATAAAGGAGGGAAAGGAATTCCTGATTCCGTATGTGGATGCATTTATTCAGGAAATTGATGATGATGCACAAAGTATAACCCTCGATCTTCCCGATGGATTTCTCGAAATAGAATAACCATGCAGATTGATATTCTAACTTTGTTTCCGCAAATGTTCCAGGGCCCCTTCAGCGAGTCCATTATTAAAAGGGCTATTGAAAAAGGACTGGTAGAAATCGGCCTGCATGATCTGCGGGAATTCAGCACAAATAAGTACAGATCGATCGACGATTATCCATTTGGTGGTGGTGCCGGAATGGTAATGCAGGTGGAACCCATTGATAAAGCCATTGCTTCCTTGACCGAAAAAAGGGAATACGATGAAGTGATTTACCTGAGTCCCGACGGTGAAATGCTGGATCAGAAACTGGCCAATCAATTATCAACCAAAAACAATCTTTTATTTCTTTGCGGTCATTATAAAGGGGTGGATGAACGCGTGCGTGAACACCTGATAACCCGTGAAATTTCAATTGGTAACTATGTTTTATCGGGAGGTGAGTTAGCTGCAGCAGTAGTTGTTGATACGCTGGTGCGCCTGATTCCCGGCGTTTTGGGAGATGAAACTTCAGCCTTGAGTGACTCGTTTCAGGACGATCTGATCAGCCCGCCTGTTTATACACGTCCGGCTAATTATAAAGGCTGGGAAGTACCCGAAATATTGCTGAGCGGACATCAGGCCAAAATTGATGAATGGCGGCATGAGCAGAGTTTGTTGCGTACCGAAAAGCGTCGCCCCGACCTGATGAAGTAATTATTTAGAAACAATTTTTGCTTTTAGACTTGAAAATCCTATTTTTGCACTCCATTTAAAGCATAGCGTCATGAAGGCTGTAGAAGCAATCAAATTAGTAGAGTCGGAATTCACCAGCGGAAAAACAATTCCGGAATTCAGAGCCGGTGATACCGTAAACATATTTTATAAAATCAAAGAAGGTACCAAAGAACGTATCCAGCAATATCAGGGTGTTGTAATCCAACGCCGTAATGCTGCCGGAACCGGTGCAACTTTTACAGTTCGTAAAATTTCCAACGGTGTAGGTGTGGAGCGTATTTTTCCACTCTACAGCCAGAACATTGATAAAATTGAAGTGGTCGGACGTGGTAAAGTGCGCAGGGCCCGCCTCTTTTATCTACGCGAAGCAAAAGGAAAAGCTGCCAAGATTAAAGAAAGAAGAGGTTAATCTTCTCATAAGATTGAAAAGCCCTGATCTGCATAAGGTCGGGGCTTTTTATTTTTCGCCGGTTTCACATAACGGCTTAAATAATAAACAAACAGAAACAGTATTTTAGCAGTCAGATTAAAACGAAGAAACAGAACGATACGCAGCATTTATGACCGAATTAGCAAAAACCTATCAGCCCCTGGATTTCGAAAACAAGTGGTATGCCTATTGGCTTAAAAACCGCTATTTCCATAGTGAACCCGATCAACGTGAGCCATTCACCATTGTGATTCCTCCACCCAATGTAACCGGGGTTTTGCATATGGGTCATATGCTCAACAATACCATACAGGATGTTTTAACGCGCAGGGCACGCATGCAGGGTAAAAATGCCTGCTGGGTGCCGGGAACCGATCATGCCAGCATTGCTACAGAAGCAAAGGTGGTGCAGATGCTGCGCGAACGCGGTATTAAAAAGTCGGATTTATCGCGCGAAGCATTTTTGCAATATGCATGGGAATGGAAAGAAAAATACGGCGGCATTATACTCGAACAATTGAAGAAGCTGGGTGCCGGTTGTGATTGGGATCGTACCCGGTTTACCATGGAAGAGTCGTTGAGTGAAGCGGTTATTGAAGTGTTTATTGATTTGTATAAGAAAGGACTTATTTACCGTGAATTGCGCATGGTGAACTGGGATCCTCAGGGCAAAACAGCGCTCAGCGATGAAGAGGTGATTTTTAAAGATGTAAACAGTAAACTGTATTATATTCAGTATGCGCTAAAGGGTCAACCGGGAGAGTTTGTAACCATTGCAACTACACGTCCTGAAACCATTTTAGCCGATACGGCCATTTGTGTTAACCCGACCGATGAGCGGTTCCGTCATCTGGTTGGAAAAACTGCCTTGGTACCTTTTATCAACCGTGAAATTCCAATTATTGCCGACGAATATGTAGCCCTTGATTTTGGTACCGGATGCCTGAAAGTAACACCGGCCCACGATAAAAACGATTACGAACTGGGACGTAAATACGGATTACCTGTAATTGATATACTAACAGAAGAAGGATTTTTAAATGAGAAGGCCGAAGATTCAAGATATATCGGTAAGGATCGGTTTGCCGTGAGAAAGCAGATAGCACTGGATCTCGAAGAAGCCGGTCATTTGCTCAAGGTAGAAGAATATAAAAATCAGGTTGGTACCAGCGAACGTACGGGTGCAGTGATTGAACCACGCCTGACCTTGCAATGGTGGGTTGACATGAAGAAATTTCTGGAACGCAATCCGCAGGTGTTGGATGCAGTAATGAACGATGAGATTCAGTTTCATCCGGCCAATTTGAAGAATACCTACAGACATTGGATTGAAAATATTAAGGACTGGTGTATCAGCCGTCAGTTGTGGTGGGGACAACGCATTCCGGCATGGTATGCACCTGATGGAACCTTTGCGGTGGCTAAATCAGAAACCGAAGCCATTGCACATTTCGAAACACAAAATAAAAATTTCAAGCCCGGTGAATTGCATCAGGATGAAGATGTACTTGATACCTGGTTTTCGTCGTGGTTATGGCCTATCAGTGTATTCGATGGTTTTAAGCAAAAAGACAATGCCGATATCCGGTATTATTATCCAACCAACGATCTGGTAACAGCACCTGAAATCATGTTCTTTTGGGTAGCTCGCATGATCATGGCCGGATACGAATGGATGGGACAAAAGCCCTTCAGCCATGTGTATTATACCGGAATTGTTCGCGACAAACAACGTCGTAAAATGAGCAAATCCCTGGGTAATTCACCAGATCCGTTAGAACTCATTGAACGATTTGGTGCAGATGGGGTACGTATGGGTATGCTCTTGTGTTCTCCGGCCGGCAATGATATTTTATTCGATGAAACACAAGTTGAGCAGGGCCGGAACTTTGGCAATAAAATTTGGAACGCATTTCGTTTGGTAAAAGGATGGCAGGTACAACCGGATGAAGCCGTAAGCGATACCATTCGTGAGGCTGATGCCAACAGCCATGCATGGTTCTCGGCACGCTTCAATGAAGTGTTGCAAGATGTAGAAAGCAAGTGCCGTGATTACAAATTGAGTGAAGCATTAATGCAAGTGTATAAATTGATCTGGGATGATTTTTGTGCGTGGTACCTAGAGATGATTAAACCCGAATACGGACAACCCATCCATCAATCGGCTTACGATGCTACGATTGCGCATTTCGAAAACCTGATGAAGGTATTGCATCCGTTTATGCCTTTTATTACCGAAGAAATCTGGCAGCAACTAAGGCCACGCAATGAAGGCGATTCAATATGCATTGCAACTTATCCGCAGGTAAATACAAACAAACATGCACCAGATTTGAGTCGGGTTTTTGAAATCATTTCGCAAATCCGGAATCTGCGCAACGCCAAAGGAATAAGCCCGAAAGAGTCGTTTGAAATTGCTATTAAAACCAGCAATCCTGAAAGCTATAAACCGTACGAATTTTTAATCCGCAAACTGGCCAATACCAAACAAATTACCATGGTAAATGAGAAACAGGAAGGGGCACAACTAATACCTGTTCATACCGATGAAGTTTATGTTTTTTTAGAACAAACCATTGATCCGGTTGCCGAGAAAGCAAAAATTGAAAAGGAAATCGGATACCTCGAAGGATTCTTAAAATCAGTTACAGCCAAACTGAGTAACGAGAAATTTGTTGCCAATGCAAAACCTGAACTGATCGATAAAGAAAGGCAGAAAAAGTCCGATGCCGAAGCAAAGATTGAAGTACTGAGAGGAAGTCTGAATGGCATTATGTGATTGTGTCCTCCTTCGCTAAAGCTACGGCGGATGAATGCGCACCTTTGATAAGTCTTCGGTGGAAAAATACCAAAGTGTAGTTGGTTGAAACTTTCGCCGAACTGCAACGCAGTTCCTCCTCAATAAGTATCGGATGACAACTCACTCAGAACCGCAAGGCGGTTCTTCCTCCATAACCCGCAACGCGTCTCCACCTAAATAACATGCAAGAGCCGCAACGCTGCTCCTCATCAATCAACTTAGCCAACCTTGATATACCATTTTCTCCTGTAGTGATGCAGTTAATTTGGGAGGAGATGTAAACAATCCGAATAACGAAGAACCGCTACCGCTCATGGATGCATATGTAGCACCCGCTTGATAAAGTGCCGACTTTATCGTTTCCAACTCTGGATATCGGGCAAATACCGAAGGTTCAAATTGATTATAAAGTTTATCCTTCCACATTGCAACCGGTTGTTGAATGATAGCTTTCACGGAATTGTTAGGATCATATATTTCTTTCTTTTTCACTCCCTGATAAGCTTCCGCTGTACTTGAATGAATGCCCGGATTCAACAATACCATATACCATCCCTGCAATGAGAATTCTATGCTTTCCAGTTCATGGCCTTTTCCATAGATATACACCGGTTTATTCCGTATAAAGAAGGCACAATCACTCCCCAATTTCGAGGCATAAGTTTCCAGTTCTTGTTCCTGAATGCCCAATGCAAACTTAACGTTCAGTAGTTTGAGCATGAATGCTGCATCGCTCGAACCGCCACCCAAACCGGCACCCATTGGAATTTTTTTGTACAAACATGCACGAACCGGAGGAAGTTTATAAACCTCATTCAACAACGAATAGGCCCTGAAAACCAGGTTTTCCTGAAGATTACCTTCAACCGGTAAACCGTAACCCGATAGTGTAAAAACAGCCTCTCCTTCTTTCCAATCTGTATTTTGGATAATTTCAAGCATATCCGAAAACAATAGGGGATACATGATGGTTTCCATGTTGTGAAAGCCATCCTGACGTTGATTGTAAATGTTTAACCCTAAATTGACTTTAGCGCTTGGGAATGTGATCATTATTCTAACTACCTTTGCACTGCAAATTCAATAAAACTAACGACAAATAATGCTTGCATTTAAAATAAAATTACTCCTTTCTGTAATTGCGTTTATTCTGGTAATAGATATCTATTCCTGGCAGGCATTTCGTACGTTGATTCGGGATAAGAGTCAGTCCTTCCGCTTATGGGTACGACGCGGATATTTCGGTATTACGGTATTCACAATTGTCATGTTCTTATTGTTTAACCTGTCTACCAGCATTGAAACCAATGCCACCTTCCGTTATTATTTCATGGCTGCCACCTTTGTATTGTATTTTCCAAAGTTCATCACCATGATCTTTTTGCTGATTGATGATGCCATACGGGCGGTACGCTGGGCAATTAAAACCAGCACATCCATGATCCGGCACACACCCGTTAAGCAAGATGTCGAAGAGGGGGGGAGTAGTAAAATTTCGCGTGCCAAATTTTTGTCGCAAACCGGAGCCATTGCCGGTGCTGTTCCTTTTGTTGTTTTGTCGAAAGGCATTATACGGGGTGCATATGATTATCAGGTACACCGTGTTCCCTTGTATTTAAAAAACCTACCTTTTGCATTCGAAGGATTGAAGGTGGTGCAGCTTTCCGATATCCATACCGGAAGTTTGTTCGATAAAGATTCCGTTCATCGCGGAATTCAAATGGCCATGGCTGAAAAACCCGATCTGGTATTTTTTACCGGTGATCTGGTAAACAGTGAAACCAAGGAGGCGTATGATCTGATGGATCATTTTGCGCAGATAAAAGCGCCCATGGGGGTACACAGTATTTTTGGAAATCACGATTACGGAGATTACCGTACCTGGGATAGTCCGGCAGATAAAGCCAAAAATCTGGAGGATCTGGTAAAGGTGCATCGCGATATGGGTTGGAACTTGTTGCGCAATGAACATGTATTGCTCGAAAAAGGCGGACAACAAATTGCGCTGATAGGAGTAGAGAACTGGGGAGATAAAGGACGTTTCCAGAAATTCGGAGATATTGAAAAGGCCACCAAAGGTTTGCAGGATGTACCTGTTCAACTTTTACTTTCGCACGATCCGTCGCATTTTGATTCCGTGGTGACTAAAAATCATCCCGAGATCGATGCCATGTTTGCAGGCCATACACATGGATTTCAGTTTGGTATTGAGAATGCTTTCATCAAATGGAGCCCATCGAAATACATCTATCCGCGTTGGGCCGGTTTATACCGCGAGGAGAATCAGCAAATCTATGTAAACCGGGGTTACGGATTTCTGGGGTATCCCGGACGTATTGGCATCTTGCCGGAAATTACCGTGTTTGAATTGCGCCGTGCGTAAAGAGGTTTGATTGCGTAAATTTCCGATATCCGTTAATCTACTTTTAAATTCACAACGGTACTTCCATCCCCGCCGCGTTCCATTTCTTCGTCGTTATAAGATTCCACCTGTTTGGATTTTTTCAGGTATTCGCGAATGAGTTTCTTTAAGATTCCAAAACCTCTGCCGTGAATAATCTTCACTTGTTTGAAACCCAATAAATAGGCATCATCCAGGTATTGCTGAATATTTTTCATGGCTTCATCGCCACGCATTCCTATTACATTTATTTCGGTATGGAAATGCTTGAGTTTATCGTTGATGTCAACAGCAGCCGATGAAACTTTCGATCCAGCTACACGCGTTTTTTGGGCAGGTGACAAACGGTTTAATGCTACCCAGCTTCTGAATCCGCTGAAAGCAATCAACGCTTTATTTTTTTGGATTTCTTCTATTTCTCCCTGTTCCGACTGACCTTGAAGCGTAACTGTTTGTCCAACCGCGAAGGTGCCGGCAGGTATGACTTCCTGACTTTTTGGTTTAACCTCCGGTTTCAATGTTTCCTTTAACAGTTCGGTATCCTGACGAATATCCTGACGTACTTTACGGATTACTTCGGTTTCGGCTTTCTTTTCGCGGATTTCGCGGATGGTATTTTCAATGCGGCTGTTGGCTTCGGTAATGATGGACAATGCTTCTTTCTTCGCATCCTGAATCAGCTTCTTTTTGTTGGCCTCCAGTTCCATGTTAAGTTTTGAATACGATTCAGCACTCAATTTTGCTTCTGCTTCTTTTTTCTCAACCCGCAATTTGAGTTCATGTACTTGTTGTTTTTCACGTTCAAGTTCAATCAGCAAATCATCAAGTCGCTTTTGTTTGTCGCCAACTTTTTCTTTTGCGTAATCGATAATTTTAGCATTCAATCCCGTTTTGTGTGCGATCTCAAATGCGTAGGAACTGCCCGGTTTGCCCATTTGCAGGCGATACAAGGGAATCATTTGCTGGTTGTCGAACAACATACAAGCATTCTCAATGCCTTTGGTATTGGAAGCAAAATGTTTCAGGTTGCTGTAATGTGTAGTAATTACCCCGCAGGCATTTTTCTGGTTCAGTTGATTCAGGATGGATTCGGCCAGTGGACCACCAAACTGCGGATCGGTACCGGTTCCGAATTCATCAATCAAAAACAAGGTGCGGCTATCTGCTGTATCTGTGAAGAACTTCATGTGCCGCAGGTGCGAACTATAGGTACTCAAATCGTTTTCGATGGATTGTTCATCGCCTATATCCACCATCATATCCTGAAAGATGCCCATGATGCTGTGCGACTCGCTGGGGATGAGCAATCCGCATTGCAGCATGTATTGCAACAACCCCACGGTTTTCAAGCAAACCGATTTACCTCCTGCATTGGGTCCGGAGATAACAACGATGCGCTTTTGGCTGGTTATCTCAATATCGAGAGGAACAATTTGATTCCCTGTTTTTTCGTGGCTAAGCTGCAACAAAGGGTGACGAGCCTGAATCAATTTGAGTTGCGGGCCTCTTGCCAGCAAAGGCATTTCAGCTTTCAGGCGAATGGACAGCAACGCTTTTGCCCGGATAAAATCAGCCAGACCCAAACGGTTCAGGTAACGTTCTATTTCAGGAATATCGGGACGAAGACGGGCTGTTAATTCTTTTAGTATGCGTTCACGTTCACGCCGGTAAGCCAATTGCAATTCGCGCAACAGGTTATTGTTGTCAAATGCTTCTGTGGGTTCAATATAAATGGTTTGTCCGGTTGCCGATTCATCGTGTACGAATCCAGGAATATGACGCTTGTATTCTGCCAACACAGGCAATACAAGCCTTCCGTCGCGAATGGTAATGCCGGTTTCGGCGAGGTACCCTTTTTCCTGCGCCTTTTCAAAAATCTGATTTACGCGTCGACGGATTTCCTTTTCTTTATCGGCAATAGAGGAGGATATTTTTCCCAATTCAGGTGAAGCATTGGGACGCAGCTTCCCGTTTTCATCCAGGATCTTTTCAACCTGTTTGCCAATAGTTGTATGAATGGTGATTCCTCCAAACAATCCAAACAAACGCGGATAGGTTTCTGAGCGTTCTTCAAAATAGCTACACACCAGTTTGAAGGTTTCGAGAAATAATCGAAGTTGATGCCATTCGTCTTCCTGCAAGTATAATCCTTCAATGGATGCTCTTTCGAGGTATGTTCCTATCGGGTAATAATGTTCGGAAGGGAAAGGAGTATCCGATTGCAGCAAGGCTTTAAATTCGCGGGTTTGCAACAACATTTCTTCGAGCGTATCGAAGCGGTTTACAAACCGGATTTTATTTACATAGCTCTGTCCGAGTTCCGACAGGCATGCCTGATGCAACAAATTCCTGATCTGATCGAATTCTAATTTCTGCTCAATATGCGTTGGGTAGGGCACGGGATAATTATTCGATCGTTGCAATTACCTTCAGCTCAATGGCAATAGGTGTTGGCAGGCAATTGATCTCGAGTGTGGTGCGGCAGGGAGGGTTATTGGCAAAGTATTCAGCCCAAAGCTTGTTATACGTTTGGAAATCGTCTTTCATGTTGGTCAGATATACTGTAACATCAACGATTTTATCCCAGCTGCTTCCGCTGGCTTCCAAAATGAGTTTAACATTATTGAAAACGAAGTGGCATTGTGTGGTGATATCGTAAGAGGTAATATTTCCATGTTCATCGAGTTCTACACCTGGAATTTTTTTACTTCCACGTTCGCGTGGACCAACACCCGATAAAAACAACAAATTCCCAACGCGACGGGCGTGGGGATAAAGACCAACCGGTTCGGGAGCTTTAGAGGCGTTTATACTTTCCTGTTCAATCATAGAATACAAAAATGCGATAAAATTCGCCGAAATGGAAGTGATAAATATTTCGGCTCTCTAACATATTAAGTTGTTCAGGAAGTTATTCTGCTGTAATTATTTCAATGCATAGTTCAATAAGTAGAGGTCATCATACGCAATCTGAAAATAGTTAGTTCAGGATGATCAATTTTTCTGAGCGGCTCATGCTGCCGGGGTTAATGCCGGGTTCGCCTTGCGGAATGGGGATCTCCAGCTTTCTATAATATTCCACCCAAACCGGATCAAATTGTTCGGATCCGGATAATTTGAAGGTCATAGATTCCAATTCAAATACCTCAGCGTAATGATTGGCAATACGAAAGGCATCGTAAATCAATTCAGAACAATAATACTTGCCGTTGTTGAAGATGAAAGCTTCATCGTAAGCAGTTCCAATTTGTTGCAAACAATATTCGATCGCCGGAGGAATCAGTGCATTGAAAGTATCTTTTAACCGAGCATGCAAGACCGGTTTTGTACTGCGTGCCAAAAATGTATTAAGCGGCGTAAGTTGTACCCCTTTACCCAGGGCTTCAATAATAAATACCGAATCGTACATGCGGTAAACCAGACCCACATGGGAATAATCCTTTCCCTCAGCACCTTCGGTTACAGCCTCGATGGCATTGCATAAGGCACCGCAATCCAGATCCTGAAACAAGAGGTCTCCATTGCGATAATTTGTTTGAGCTTGAACTGAGGTAAACCAAAGTAAACAATACAACAAGATCAGCTTCTTCATATTAATCTAAGGTTCCGGCACGTTTAAGCCGGTCGTTAATAGCGCGACCTAAGCCGGTATCCGGAAATTTTTCGGCCAAAATAACATCCACATCCAGCTTATCCGCATCACGCATCGCGGCAAATAATTTTTGAGCCGCTTCATCCAGATTTCTATTCATGGATAATACAAATTGATTGCGCACCGGCACCGATTCATACACCGAACTGAAAGCAATGATCCCGGTGCGTTCCGGTTTAAAATAAGCCAGGTATTTGGGAATATCGCCATAAATCAATTTATGTTTTGGCGCATAATGTTTAGCCAGCAATCCGGGCGAAACGGGATTGATTTCGTTAATAGGCAAATCTGCATTGTTGCGTAGTGGATCAGAAACCGGTCCTATAATTTTCTCAATATCTTCAACCGAAATTCCTCCATGTCGTAAAATTTCCGGAACAGGATTTAGAAAAGAAATGATGGTGGATTCTATTCCTACCTTGCATTCTCCACCATTTAAAATATAAGCAATATGCTCACCCAATTGTTCATTTACATGCCAGGCATTGGTAGGAGAAATAAACCCGCTGGGATTTGCGCTGGGAGCAGCAAGCGGGTAATCCAGACGGCTTAACAACTGCAAGGTTAACGGATGATTTGGAATACGTACTGCAACACCTTGAGTGCCTGCAGTAACAATTTCGGGTATGCGATCGCTTTTGGGAATGATATAGGTTAATGGCCCGGGTGAATAATAGTGAGCCAGTTGAATCATTTTTTCGGGTAAGACCAAACCCCAGTTTCGGAGTTTATCCAACGAATCGGTATGTATAATCAGGGGATTGAATCGCGGTCGGTTTTTGGCATGATAAATACGGGTTACCGCATCTGCATCAAATGCGTTGGCAGCTAATCCGTATACCGTTTCGGTAGGTATAGCCACCAATTGTCCCAAATTGAGAAACGTTATGGCTTGTTCAATGTCGTTACCAACCGGCATGCTCAGAATACGTGCTTTGTATCGTTAAGATTCTTGACCAACTTCTCCGCGGCGCAAAGAGTATTTTTCAATTTTGTTGTACAGGTGACTGCGCTGGATATCGATTTCCTGAGCTGTTTTAGCCACATTCCATCCGTTCTTTTTCAGCTTTTCTTCGATAAAAATCTTTTCTACATGGTCTTTGAATTCCTGCAGGGTGCTGAATTGTTCGAATACACTTTTTTCGTGCGACTGCTGATGCAGTGGACTGGCATAACGCACAACATCTTCTTCCGTAATTTTCGGTCCGCTGAGAATAACCAGACGTTCAACCACATTGCGCAATTCACGAATATTACCGCTATAGTTTATTTTTTTCAACTCCAGCAAAGCTGCCGGGGTAAAGTTTTTACGTGGGATGACATTGTCTTCGCAAATTTCTTTCACAAATCGTTCTGCCAGCAAAGGCACATCATCTTTGCGCTCGTTCAATGAAGGGACGTGAATGAGAATTACACTGAGGCGATGATACAAATCCATCCGGAAATTACCTTTTTCAATTTCCTTCAGGAGATCTTTGTTTGTGGCTGCAATTATGCGCACATTCACATCAATATCCTTTTCACCACCCACGCGCGTGATTTTATTTTCCTGCAATGCACGTAAAACTTTGGCCTGTGCCGATAAACTCATATCGCCTACTTCATCCAGAAACAAGGTGCCTTCGTGTGCCTGTTCAAATTTTCCGATGCGTTGTTTGATCGCCGAGGTAAAAGCACCCTTTTCGTGTCCAAACAATTCGCTCTCGATTAATTCAGTTGGAATCGCTGCGCAATTCACTTCAATCAGCTGGAATTTTGATCGCAGGCTTTTTTCGTGGATCCATCGGGCAACCAGTTCTTTTCCGGTTCCGTTTTCGCCGGTAATCATTACGCGTGCATCCGTTGGGGCAACCTTTTCAATGGTTTCGGTAATATTGTGAATGGCCGGTGAATCGCCAATAATTTCACGGGTCTTACTCACTTTACGCTTCAGCACCTTATTCTCAATGAAGATCGATTTACGGTCAATCGCATTGCGCAAGGTTACCAACAGACGATTCAGATCGGGTGGTTTGGATATAAAATCATAGGCGCCTTTTTTGGTGGCTTCAACCGCCACATCGATGGTAGCATTTCCAGAAATCATGATGAAAGGAACATCGTCGGCAATTTCTGCGGCTTTCGACAATACCGTAATGCCATCCATTTTGGGCATTTTAATATCGCATAAAACGGCCTCGTAATCTTCGTTTTCCAGCTTTTCCAATCCGGCCTGGCCATCGGCAGCTTCATCCACCGTATACCCTTCATACTCCAGAATTTCTTTCAGTGTATTGCGAATGGCTTTTTCGTCATCTATAATTAGAATTTTCCCCATAATGTAGTCAGCGTAAATTAAATGTACTCTGCGCAATTAACATTTTTTTGCCGGAATGTTATTCGCAAAAAGTTAACAAGAAGAAAGGAAAAATTAAAAATTAAAAATGAAGAATGAAAAATGCTTCGCCATACCGTAGCCTTTGGCGAAGGTTGGAAGAATGCGTCGAGAATAGGTAAGAATATGCCGTGCTGCATCTTTCTAACCATTGAATGGCGCGACTTGCCTAACTTTCCAGAATTAGCTCAGCAACTCCAGAATTTCATCTACATCAATATTTTTGATGAAACTTTCTTCGGAGGTGATTATGCTTCCGGCCAGTTCTTTTTTGCGGTGTTGTAAGGCCAGAATTTTTTCTTCGACGGTATCCTTGGTGATAAACTTATAAGTAAAAACCGTTTTGGCCTGTCCGATCCGGTGCGTACGATCTACGGCCTGCTGTTCAACCGCCGGATTCCACCAGGGATCTACGATAAATACATAATCGGCTGAGGTCAGGTTTAATCCTACACCTCCGGCTTTCAATGAAATCAGGAAGAACGGAATTTTGGTATTGTTCTGAAATTCCTCCACGGTTTTTTGCCGCACTTCGCTGTTCATGCTGCCATCGAGATAACAATACGGCCATTGCTTCTCGTTGAAATGGTTTTTATAAATCTCCAGTTGTTTTACAAATTGAGAAAAGATCAACACCTTATGATCTTCAGCCATAGCTGTTTCAGCCATGGCTACAATTTCATCAAATTTACCGGCCTGACCTTCGTATGCCGGATTGGTCAGTTTGGGGTGATTTGCAATTTGGCGGAGTTTGGTCAAGCCCTGAAACAAGGCCATTTGCGATCTGTTTAATCCAACTTCCTGTATGGATTTTAAAATTTCATTCCGGAAATAGGATTTCACTTTTTCGTAAGCTTCTGCCTGTTCTTCGGTCATGTTGCAGAATTTTACCTGCTCTATTTTCGGAGGCAGATCCTGAGCTACCTGATCTTTGGTACGGCGCAGCAGGAAAGGCTTAATCACCGCTTTCAATTGCTGCAACTTATGAATGTCTTTCCCTTTTTCAATCGGAACTACAAACCGCTCGTTAAACGATTGCAGGCTTCCCACCAGGCCCGGATTGATAAAGGAGAACTGGCTCCACAATTCCTGTACACTGTTTTCAATAGGTGTTCCTGTAAGTACCAGTTTGTTTGCTGAACGCAATTGCTTTACAGCTCTGGCCGATAAGGAATTTGGATTCTTGATGGACTGACTTTCGTCGAGAATGATATAATTGAACTTAAAATCTTTGAGAATATCAATATCCACCCGAACGGTTCCGTATGTAGTAATCACCAGATCGTACAGGCGAAACAATGCTGGATTCTTATCGCGGTTGATTCCGGTATAGATCAGCACTTTGATTTCAGGTGTGAATTTTCTTGCTTCATGAAACCAGTTGTACACCAGTGAATTTGGTACCACGATCAATGATGTGCGGATAAATGTTTTTTGATTCGGACTGATGGTTGGACTGCTTTGCTGCCGGTTATCTTCGGCAATAGCGGCATGTGGCAAAAGTGTATCGGATTCAAACAAATCAAGTTGAGGTAATTCATGGGGATGAAGTGTGATAGGAGGTGGCTCTTCCTTTCCTTCCGTTTTTAAAGTCAGGGCGTACAATTCTTTCTCCTTTTGAAGCAATGCAAGGGTTTGAATGGTTTTGCCCAAACCCATATCATCAGCCAGACATCCTCCGAATTGATTTTCCTTCAGGAAATAAAACCAGTCGAAGCCAGACTTCTGATACGGACGGAGTTCGCCACGAAAGGCTTCCGGCATAGGCATATCGCGTATCTGACCGTAAGCCCGGATCTTTTCAAACTTATCGCTGATGCGCAGGTATTTTCCTCCATCACTTGTGAGCTCGGCAATCAGGCCCATGTGAAATTTGTCGAGGCGGATCTCATCATCGGAAGATGAGAATTCAAGAATCCCTGCCAGGTTGCCAAACCATTCTTCGGGTATCACGGCGATCAATCCATTGGGTAAAATAAATTCGCGCTTCCCTTTCAGAATATTTTCTTTAAGCGCCATGAATGGAAAAGTATACTCGCCAAAAGTCACCACTGCTTTAATATCAAACCAGTCTTTTTGTTCCTTCACTTCCAGTTTGATTTCACGCGTCCCGATGAAATATTTATTGAATTCGGTACTTTGTTCTACTACAATTCCTGCGCTGGTCAATGCTTGCACATGCTCATTGAGCCATTCCAGAAATTCGTATTTGTTGGTGGTTTCAAGTGGAATCAATTGATCGGGATAATCAATGCGCAAGGTATTTTTCAGCGTAAAATAAGCTCCATTGAGTTCGTGAATTCCCAGGGTTTCAATGGCTTGTTTTTTCTCCTCTTCCCAATTGCGGTTACGTTTGATCCGCTTAAAAGTATACTGATCTCCGTTTCGCTCCACAACGGCTGAAATATTTTGTTCCGAACCGTATTCAAATTCTGCTTTCCCGTATTGAAAATTCAGTTTGAGCGAAATATTGTCGCTATCCTGATAGGGTTGTACTTTAAGCGTTGCCCTGCCATCGTTTTTTTCGGTAACAATTGCAAAGCCCTCGGCGTATACATCGTATTTTTCAACAAGGTGAGAAACAAACTTATTGAAGTAATTTTCTTCTCCGGATTTGGCAATCTGAATGAATCGCTTGTTTAAAAAGGGCTGGAGTTTTTTGCCATCCATTTCCTTTTCAAAATCAAAAAGATTGTCGTTTAACAGAATCCAGGCAGGCTGATTGTTGATGATGGTAGCGCCTTTATACATGAACTCAATGCGCTCGCCTTTGTATTTTATGGTTGGGAAGTAGCGTGTTCCTTCCTCGTTCCGGCGAAAATGAAACAATACTGTGGCCTTTTCTTTGGATACATTGATTTTTTGCGAAGTGGGATTGTTATCGTTCCCCATTTTATATACCACTTTGCCACGAAGCAGGTTGAGCGCTTTGTTGATGCGCACTTCTACATAAGGTCGGATTTGTTCGTTCACCAGGTCATCCGGACAGTATTTATCAAAAAATTCTGCCGTACGGATTTTCTTTTTACCATCGTTATAAAACTTTTTAAAGATCACATCGTCATTCAACTCATCTAGGATTCGGATAATATTGAGATCCTTCTCCGTAATTTTTTTGGCGAAATAATCAGATGTCTTGGCGAAGATGCGTTGATGGGTGAGGGTAAACTTACCCAGGGAATTGATTTGCACCACATGAGGTTCCAATACATACCCGATCCGGGGGTGCAACACAAAGGTGTAAACCAAATCAAATGGCTGTGTATTTACAACAAGCAAGTTTTTCCCTAATTAAATAGAATCAAAGTAATGGGTTAACCATCAAATAGCAAAACAAATTGGAAATTAAATTTCCATCTTGCCGTCGAAAACAAATTGAGCGGGACCTTTCAGCCAGATATCAGTGGCCGAATGCGTGTCGGGTTGAATGGTATACGAAACTTCAAGCCATCCGCCCATAACGCGTACATGAATGGTGTATGAGCCCGGGAGGTCGTTGTTGCGCAAAGCCAGCGCAATTGATGCTGCGGTAACTCCGGTGCCGCACGAAAGGGTTTCGTCTTCTACTCCGCGTTCATATGTTCGGATATGAATGGAATCGGGTCCAAGCGCATTGACGAAATTCACATTGATGCCATTGGCTTTAAATTCGGTGTTATAACGAACCGTCCGGGCAGGAGTAACAATATCTATCGAATCGATATCGTCGTTTCTAAACTCTACATAATGCGGAGAACCGGTATCAAGTACAAAGGTATTATATGAACGCCTTTCAATGGTTTGAACGTCGCTCATTTTTAACTCTACGCGTTCCTGATTAATCGTAGCTTCATGTAAACCATCGATGGCCGTAAAGCGGGTCTGGTGATGTATCACTTTGAGGTATCGGGCAAAGGCCACAATGCACCGGCCCCCATTTCCACACATGCTGCTTTCACGACCGTCGCTGTTGAAATACTGCATATAAAAATCAGAGGTCGGATGGGGTTGCAATAAGATCAATCCATCAGCGCCTATGCCAAATCTGCGGTCGCATAAACGGGTAATCAGGCCGGTATCCGATGCCGGAAATGTTTTTTCACGGTCGTCGATCATGATAAAATCGTTGCCGGTTCCCTGGTATTTATAAAAATGGATATTCAAAACTTATGAAAATTATTATCGTTTAAAACCGGATACAAATTTCCTTCTTCCCGGCGAATCATCAACTGGTTTTCTTGTTTAATTAACGTCAGTTTATACGGCGTGTCATAGCCAAAAATAATCAACTTTTTACCATTGAATTTATAGCCGATATAATCAATGGGTGATTTCCAGAATTCTACAGCCAGGGTATTTTTGCGTTCTTCGCGATGTGCCTGATCCAGATGCTCAAGGGTAAGCTGCTCAATCAGACTGTCGCTTTTCAAACTATCCCGCTTCTCCGAAGCAAATTCATATTGTTGGTCAAATACTTCTTTTTTATAAACCGGAATAAGTGTGTCGTGCAACAAAACATCCTTATCAAAAGCCAATACCACTTCCTTTTCAGGTTGTACTATTGAATCCGGTTGAATTTGTGTCACAACAGGTTCCGCTGCAGGTTTTGACTTTGGGAGTTGTGATGAAGGCACATCAGCCGGAGATGAAAACAGAAAGGGTATGCGTTTGTAAAATGGGAGGGAGTCTTTTCGCGATTGTGCCATTTTTTCTTTCAGTACTGTATGTTCGAGATAAAAATTAATACTGATAAGTATGCCGATCAGTGAAATCAGCATATAAATCCAACTGTTCAACTGCCTGTGTTGTGCCTTTTCACGGTGCACCGCCAGCAGGTCGCTCAGGTACCGGGCACGATGTGCTTTATAATGTTCGAAAGCTTTATGCAAGACAGGATCGGCTGACAATTTTTCTTCAAATGTCATTTTATCAGCATCCGACATTTCGTTTCTCAGAAACCGTTCAAAGAAATATTGGTGTTTTTCGTGATCCATGGATTGCACAGCAAATTTCAATAAAAAAACGAATGCTAAAATTTTTTTTACAATCCTATGCGAAGGATGAGAGCTTTTCGTTAAGGTTAAACAATAATTTTGGAACGACCTTTGATAATAAAAGGTTAAAAAAATCTAAATATGAAGAAATACCTATCACTGATTGCCATTGCAAGTCTTGGAGGACTTGTGGCTTTAGGACTAAACCGGTTCTTTACCGATGAGCGTTCGGTAAGTTTCGACGATCAGCAAATCGCTCGTTATACCAGTCTGAATGAAGGCTCTACCCGTCCTGATTTTGTAGAAGTATCGGAATTGGTAACCCCAACGGTAGTACATATTCTGACCCTGGTGGAGCAAAAACAAATGGAACAAATTCCCATGGATCCTTTCGGATTCTTCCGCCAAATGCCTCAGGGACCTCAATCAGGTTCCGGTTCAGGGGTGATTATTTCATCCGACGGATATATTGTAACCAACAACCACGTAATCGACAATGCCTCTAAAATCAAGGTGGTCTTGAACGATAAACGTCAATACGATGCTACCCTGATTGGCCGCGATCCCAATACCGATATGGCTTTAATTCGCATCGATGAAAAAAATCTGCCCTTTGCTGTGGTAGGCAATTCCGATGAAGTTAAAGTAGGTCAGTGGGTGCTGGCTGTTGGAAATCCATTTAACCTGAATTCAACCGTAACAGCCGGAATTGTGAGTGCCAAAGGACGTAACCTGAACTTGTTGCGCGATCCGTCGCGACCTGAATCGCAATATTCTATAGAATCCTTTATACAAACCGATGCAGCGGTAAATCCGGGTAATAGCGGTGGTGCGCTGGTTTCTTCAGATGGGAAACTCATCGGGATTAACACCGCCATTGCCTCCACTACGGGTCAATATGCGGGATATGCTTTCGCTGTTCCTTCCAACCTGATGCGTAAAATTATAGATGATTTGTTGAAATACGGCGAAGTACAACGCGGTTATATAGGTGTGCAAATCCAGGATGTAACTGCTGAACTGGCCGATAAAGAAGGACTGAAAGATGTAAAAGGAGTATTTGTTTCCAAATTTTCGGAGAACAGTGCAGCCCAGGATGCCGGTATTAAAGAAGGCGATGTAATTATCAGCATCGATGATATGGTGGTAAATACGGTTTCCGAATTGCAGGAACAAATCGGTAAACGCAGTCCGGGCAACAAAGTTAAAGTAGTCGTAGTGCGCAGTGGGGCTGAGAAAATGTTTATGGTTACACTGCGTAACCGCGATGGAAAAACATCCATCGACGTGAAGGAAAAAGTGGAGACCAATAAAGTGCTGGATACAGAATTTGAAAGTGTTTCGCGCCAGGATCGTCTGAATCTCCATATCACCAATGGTGTTCGGGTTAAGCAGGTAGGTGAGAAGAGTGTATTGAAAAAGCATGGAGTACCAAACGGATTCATCATCACGGTGATCAATAAAATTCCGATGTCAACAGTAGCCGATGTAAAAAAGGCCCTCGAGGGCACCAAAGGCGGAGTATTAATTGAAGGATTAACTCCCGATGGCACCAAAGGATATTATGGATTTGGACTTGACGATAAGTAAGCATTATTTAAGATAAACACAGGCAACCGCTTCGGATTCGAAGCGGTTGTTTTGTTTTAAATAATAGGAGCAAGCACAAACAACTTAAATTCCGGTTGCGGCACGACAGCCCCCGCGTTAGGTGCAGAGCGGCCTGTCTGAGCTCTCAATCTCACACTTTCACAAATCATTTTAAATTCTCATTTTGGATGATAGTTCGGGATTTCAACGCTTGAGAGAACTTTGAAGGGAGAGGGTGAGGTTAGCCCCTCTTTCTCTTTCTCTTTTTCTTTCTCTTTCTTCTCCCGAAATTACATATCTACAACTTAATAAACTTTGAAGTATGAGGTTAGCCCCCCTGTTCAGGTAGAGAGGGGTTAGCATTAGAGAACTTTGCAGGGAGAGGGAGAGGATGAGGGAGGGGTTAGCCCTCATCCTCATCCTCTCCCTCTCCCTATATTACATATCTACAATTTACAAAAGCGACAGGAGGAACGCCCAAAATAATCTTTGTAAAAAGCAGCAATCATAAGTTTTAAGAACTTAATCCAGTGAAATAATTCATAAACATATGACACTATAGATTTTCCACAGGTTGATTGTGCATTACCGGTCGGGAATGCCCTGAAGAATAAATTACCTTCGTTCAACAAACGGAAGAAGTTATGAGTGAAGTACCCCAAATAAAAAAACGCCGAAGGATATCGTACCTGCCTTCTATTCTCAGTATTGCAATGGTATTGCTGATGTTGGGAATGTTGGGAATTTTGACCATCAGCGGTAAAAAATTGAGCAATCATTTGCGGGAGCATTTTCAGATTACCATTTTTATGGAGAAGGATATTGCCGAAGGTGATTTGAAGCGGATCAATGCACAAATTCAGCAAGCCATTTATACTAAAGAAGCCCGTTTGGTGAGCAGGGAAGAGGCGGCACAGGAGTTTACACAGGAAATAGGTCAGGACTTTGTTTCATTTTTGGGATTCAACCCCTTGCTGCCATCTGTTGAATTGTTTTTAAAATCCACCTATGCCAATCCTGCTTCCATAGAGAAAATCGATACCGAGTTACGCCGAAACAAGGAAGTGGTGGATGTGGTGTATCAGAAATCTATCATTGAAGAGATCAACAAGAATGTAAAAACCATTGGTACTATCATGATTGGATTGAGCATCCTGTTTTTGTTTATTGCCATCATCCTCATCAACAATACCATTCGCTTAAACCTCTATGCCATGCGTTTTATCATCAAAAGCATGCAATTGGTGGGAGCCACCCATGGATTTATCACGCGTCCGTTTGTAGTCCGTTCTTTATTTCATGGTCTTGCCGGTGGCATAATAGCCTGTTTGCTGTTGAGCATTATGCTTTACTGGCTGCCCTTTTGGCTCGACGGTATTCAAACCGTATACAATAATTCGCAGTTTGCATTGTTATTCTTAGTGATTATTATTGCAGGGGTCATCATCAGCATGCTCAGTAGTTGGATTTCTACCAACCATTACCTGAAGATGAAGATAGACGACCTGTATTAAACCCGTTCGAATTATGTCTGACAAAAAAGCTTCATCCAAAAAAGGCGAGAAAACAATTCAGGTTGCAGAACCTGCAAGTTTTGCCTTTGGAAAAGAAAATTATATCATCATGGCCATTGGTGTAGCCATTATTGCCCTTGGGTTTTACCTGATGTCGGGTACCGAAGATATTTTCAATACCACCAAACTTACGTATGCTCCGATCGTAGTCGTGCTTGGATTTATTGTGGAAGCCTTTGCGGTAATGTACAAATCCAAAGACTGAAGTTTTCATGACTACCATAGAAGCTGTTATCCTTGCCATTGTTGAGGGGATAACGGAATTTTTACCCATTTCTTCTACCGGACACATGATTTTGGTGTCGAGCATGATGGGTAATTCAACCGATCATTTCGTAAAAATGTTTACCGTAGCCATTCAGTTTGGAGCCATCCTTTCGGTGATTGCGCTTTACTGGAAACGGTTTTTTCAAACCATAGGCTTTTACTTCAAATTGTTTGTAGCGTTTATACCGGCTGCAGTCATTGGCTATTTGTTCAACGATCAGATCGATGCCATGCTCGAAAGTGCCCTCGTGGTTGCAATTGCTTTGCTGATCGGGGGAATTGTATTGTTGTTCATCGATAAATGGATGATTCAGGAAGAGAAAGCCAATGATGAAGTAACGTATAAAAAAGCCTTTCTGATCGGGGTGTTTCAGATCATTGCCATGATTCCCGGTGTATCGCGCAGTGCCGCTACCATCATTGGCGGATTGCAGCAAAAACTTTCGCGCAAGGCCGCTGCCGAGTTTTCTTTTTTTCTGGCTGTGCCTACTATGTTTGCAGCTACGATATACAAAATGTACAAATACCACGACGAGGTAGGGTTTCAAATGGAAGATGTATCTATTCTGATTGTTGGAAATATGGTGGCTTTTGTGGTTGCTTTAATAGCCATAAAAGGGTTTATCGCCTACCTCACCAAACATGGATTCCGGATCTTTGGATGGTACCGCATCATCGTGGGTGTGATCATCCTGGGCTTATACGCCGCAGGAATTAACCTCGAAGTAATTTAAAACAGGATGCGTTATAACGCGGAAACCGGTATGTTGTTGCTCATCGATAAACCCTTATCGTGGACCTCTTTTGATGTGGTCAATAAAATCCGATACGCTTTTCTGAAAAACCTGCACCGTTTTGTTCCGGTAGAAGAAGGGCAAAAAAGGCGGATAAAAGTGGGACATGCCGGTACCCTGGATCCTTTGGCTACAGGCCTCCTCATTGTTTGTGTGGGGAAGGAGACCAAACAGATTGATCAATACATGGCCACAGAGAAGGAGTATACCGGTTCTATTTATTTGGGAGCCACCACGCCTTCTTACGATCGCGAAACGGAAACAGACCGGCAATTCGATATGTCGGGCATTACATCGGATCAGATTCATAAAACGGCAGCACAATTTGTAGGAGAGCAGCAACAAATTCCACCTGTTTATTCAGCCATCAAACAAGACGGTAAAAAAATGTACGAAATGGCCAGAGCAGGGAAGGAAGTTGAAATGCAGGCACGATCGATACATATTTTTGAATTCGAAATCACCCAAATTGAAATGCCTCTGGTATATTTTCGTGTGGTGTGCAGTAAGGGTACCTATATCCGTTCATTGACCTACGATTTCGGAAAAGCGTTGAAGGGCGGAGCTTATTTGCACAGCTTATGCCGCACACGCTCCGGTGCATTTCTGTTGAAAGATGCGATCTCGGTTGATGCCTGTGTGGAGTGGATCAATGGAGAAGAAATCGATAAAGATTAATGCTCAGCGGTATGCGCCAACTCTTCAATGGCAAGATTCAACGGGAAATCTACCTTATCATTGGTTAGCGCAATATCAATTACCTCCAGCATATTCTTTACGTAATGAAACGTTAGTCCGGTCAGGTAATCGGCTTTAATATCCGCTACATCTTTGCGGTTTGCTTCACACAGAATGATATCGGTGATTCCGGCACGTTTGGCAGCCAGAATTTTTTCTTTTACTCCGCCAATCGGCAATACTTTTCCGCGCAGGGTAATTTCCCCGGTCATGGCCAGATTGCTTTTTACCTTACGTTGCGTAAACACCGAAGCCAGAGAAGTGAGCATGGTTACACCGGCACTTGGCCCGTCTTTTGGAACAGCACCGGCAGGTACGTGAATATGCACATCCCATTTATCAAAAACTTTCGGATCAATTTGCAGGTAATCGGCATGGGCCTTCAAAAAAGTCATGGCGGTCATGGCCGATTCTTTCATCACATCACCTAATTGTCCGGTCAGCGTGAGTTTTCCATTGCCACGGGTTAAAATACTCTCGATGAAGAGAATTTCACCACCCACCGAAGTCCAGGCTAAACCTGTAACCACACCGGCTACCGAGTTGTCGTCGTAACTTTCGCTTTCTACTTTTTCAACTCCCAGAATTTTCTGAATGTCTTCAACGGTTATTTGTTTCTTCGACTTCCCATCAGTAACTTTTATTTTAGCCATATAGCGGCACACGGAAGCGATTTGTTTTTCCAGATTCCGTACACCCGATTCGCGCGTATAGGCACTGATGATTTTTTCCAGCACATCGTCGCTGATCGTCAATTGGGTTTTGGTTAACCCATGGTTGAGTAATTGTTTCGGGATGAGGTATTTTTTTGCAATCTGCACCTTCTCTTCCAGGGTATATCCGTTGAGTTCAATCACTTCCATACGATCCAGAAGCGCAGGTTGTATCGTATCCAGCGAATTGGCCGTGGCAATAAACATCACATTGGAAAGGTCGTAATCGATCTCTACGTAATTGTCGTGAAACGCATTGTTTTGTTCCGGATCCAATACTTCCAGCAAGGCAGAAGAAGGATCGCCGCGGAAACTGCTGTCGAGCTTATCCACTTCATCCAATACAAAAACCGGATTGGAAGATTTTACTTTTTTGAGGTTTTGAATGATACGTCCTGGCATGGCACCAATATAGGTTCTGCGGTGTCCGCGTATTTCACTTTCGTCGTGCAAGCCGCCCAATGCAATCCGCGCATATTTGCGGTTCAGTGCTTTGGCAATCGATTTTCCGAGTGATGTTTTTCCAACACCCGGAGGGCCGTAAAGGCATAAAATAGGGCTCTTCATATTGCCCTTGAGTTTTAATACTGCCAGGTATTCCAGGATCCGTTCCTTGATTTTATCGAGACCAAAATGATCTTCATCCAGAATTTTACGGGCCCGTTTGAGATCAAAATTGTCTTTGGTAAATTCTCCGTAAGGCAATTCAATCAACAGCTGCAGGTAACTGATCTGTACGGAATAATCAGGTGCCATGGGATTCATGCGGCGAAGGCGTTCAACTTCTTTTTTAAAGGCTTCAAACGTTTCTTCGTTCCATTTTTTTTGTTCGCCCGCTTTCAGCAGGGTTTCAATTTCACGTTCGGGACTATCGCCTCCGAGTTCTTCCTGGATTGCACGAATTTGTTGCTGGAGGAAAAAATCACGTTGTTGTTTATCAATATCACCGCGCACCTTGTTCTGAATCTCGTTTTTGATCATCAGCACCTGAATTTCTTTTTGCAGGTGTTCGAGGAGCTTTTCGGCGCGACTCTTCAGATCAAGAATTTCCAGGATTTGTTGTTTCACCTGAATTTCGGCATTCATGTTGGATGCAATAAAATTCAGCAGAAAGGAGGGGCTATCAATATTTTTGATTGCCATAGAGGCTTCTGTTGGAATATGCGGCGACAGATCGATGATTTGCAGGGAACTGTCTTTTACCGAAGAGATCAGTGCATCAATTTGCTTATTGGAAGCAGGTTTGTCTTCTTCAATCGGAATTACGGTTGCCCGGATATAAGGTTCAGTTGAAATGCACTCGTTCAGCTGAAAACGACGTTTGCCCTGAATAATAACGGTGGTGCTGCCATCGGGCATACGCAACATTTTGATGATGCGCGCCACGGTACCGGTTTTATACAACTGATCAAAAGCGGGATCTTCAGTATGGGCATTCATTTGTGCCACCACGCCAATGGTTTTATCGCCTTTGTTGGCGTCTTTAATCAGTTTTATCGAGCGTTCGCGTCCAACGGTGATGGGAATTACGACACCCGGAAACAAAACCGTATTGCGCAACGGCAATATTGGCAGGATGTCGGCTATTTTTTCCTTATTCATTTCATCTTCCTCTTCCTGCGACAGAAGTGAAATATAATCCTGTGACTCGTTGTCATCGCTGATCAGCATAGGAAAGTAATGATTTTCTTGTTCGTTAAATGATGACATGAATGGTTAAAATAAGTTGAGCGTATACATGTTTCAATTGCCGTGCCATGGTCTTATCGTCGGAGAATCTTTACTTCGGTACGACGGTTGAGTTGGCGGCCTTTATCGGTTTTATTATCGGCAATGGGTTGAGTATCGGCGTAACCTTTATACACCAGGCGATTCGCGGCAATTCCACCGGCAACAATATATTCGGTTACCGTTTTGGCACGGTTGTTTGATAAATCAAGATTTTTTTGTTTCACACCTGTATTGTCGGTATGTCCGCCTACTTCAATCACAACAGTGGGATTTGCTATTAAGAACTGAATCAGTTTATCCAGTTCTACGCGGGATTCCTGACGAATGGTGAATTTATCGATATCGTAAAACACATTCTTCAACACTATTTTTTCGCCCACCTGTATGGGGTTGAGCGGAATATCCAGTTTTAAAGGTTCCGATGCCGGTTGATCTTTGAGCGAGAAATTTTCTGAATGAAACAGGTAGCCATCGCTGCTTACATTCAAGGCATAATTCTTATTTCCCTGCAAGCAAAAAAGAAATTCACCCGACAATTTATTAGAGCTCGCTTCGAGTATCGATTTTCCCGTTTCGAGATCGATCAGTTCCAGTCGTGCTTTAAGTTTTTGAAGTGTTTTTGCATTGTACACCAAACCCTGGATATAACCCGTTTTATGCGGTCGTGCCGCTTCCGGTAATTCAAATGAATAAATATCGAGTCCGCCCAAACCTTCTTCCCGTTCACAGGCGATGAAGGCTTCGATGCCATTGGCGGAAATACTCAGGCACATTTCATCGTTTTGTGTATTGATCGGGTATCCCAGGTTTACCGGGGTTCCCCAGCGACCATCGGGCTGTTTGCGGCTTACAAACAAATCCATACCACCCATACCGGGATGATAATCGGAAATAAAATACAGGGTTTGATCGTCTTTGGCGATCAGAGGTGATTGTTCGCTGCCGGGGGTATTGATTTCGGTACCCATATTTACAGGCGGGCTCCAGCGGCCTTTGTTATACGTGGTATACCAGATATCGCTTTCGCCCAAACCACCGGCACGGCTGCTGCTGAAATAAATGGTTTTGCCGTCGTACGTCAAACTCGGTTGAGATTCCCAGGCTTGTGTATTGATGGGAAAACCCAGATCGCGCGGGTTTTTCCAACTCTCGCCATCGAGGTTGGAGAAATAGAGGTCGCAACTCCCTGCACCATCCGGCAGATTACAGGCCGTATAAAAAATATATTGTCCGTCGGATGAAAGGGAAACTGTGCCTTCATTGTTTTCGGTATTGATCGGTGAACCGAGGTTTTTGGCCTTGCTCCAGTTGCCCTGCACGCGGTTGCTGATGTAAAAATCTTCGTTTCTTCCGATATCCAGTCGTGTAAAAATCAGGGTTTGGTTGTTGGCCGTAATTCCCGGAAAATATTCATTCAGCTGCGTATTGATTGGTGGCCCCAGATTTACAGGATTAAAGGTTACCGGATTCTCCATGGCCTTTTTTCCGAATGTGGCCGTGGCTTTCAGGCGGTCTACTTTTCGTTTTTCTACTGTTTTTCCTCCCTTTTCGAGGTATTGGTCAACATGAGTCAGCGCATCGGCGTACCGACCACCTTTCAGCTCTGCAACAGCCAGTTTATAATAGGGAATCTGAAATTCAGGATTCACGCTAATGGCTTTTTTATACAGCACTTCGGCTTCATCGAACAGGTCATTTTGTTCCTTAAGATCAGCCATCAGCATCAATGCATCAATAAAATTGGGGTCTTCTTTGAGACAGGCTTTCAAAGCCTGCATCGAATTCTCGTATTCATTGCGGGTCGACGACTGCAGTGCCTGAATAAAGAGCCTTTCAGCTTTCTTACTGGTAGTTCCGGTAAATGGATTTTGCCCGTACAACTGGAATTGCAGGCTCAACAGAAGGGCAAGTAAAGTAATCAGGCGCATAAGTAGCTGTTGTAATAACGCAATATAGGATGGAATATGATGAATAATAAAGCAATATTCATGCTAATTGTATGTTTTGGGGTGAATAGAAAATTTTATTTGGGGCGTGGACTTTCCGTTTCTTTATGCACAGTTGTTTCTGAGTAATTTAATTTCAGAGCCATCACAGAAAAGTATTCTGATAAATATAAGTTTAGGAATCATCCACAACGCACAGTACCTGCCTGTTGAGCTCACGGCCAAAATGATTTCGCCGGGTGCAAGCAACATAAATAAATAACTGCCCCCGCGTTAGGCGCAGAGCGGCCTGTCTGAGCTCCACCACGGTACCCCGGGGTGAGCGAGTAGCGAGCGCCGACCACCGGCGCTCAAAAACAAGATGCCTTTGGGAATGTACATTCAGGGGGAACTATTGCATAAAGGCATTGTAGTTTTTGGCAGACGGGGGAACGCCCAAAATAATCCTTGTTAAAAAAGAAATTGACAGAAGTCTAAGAATTAAGCGTTTATCCGAAAATTCTTTAAGCCGGGTTATTTACGCTCGCGTGCAAGGGCAGGGATATTGATGCTTAACAGATAAAATCCGCCAAACAATACAGCACTGTAAAAGAGATCACCGGCCAGGGCATTTCCAAAAAATGGAAGCGCGGCAATATAACATTCGATGATTCCGCCAAGATTCATGGGATAAAGAGCCGGAGCATGGAAAAATCCACCCATCCATACGGCCAGGTTGGTTGTTAAAAAGAACAGGAGGGAAGCCAGCAATGAACTGCTTCCTACTCGCACAGCCGATTTATGGCTTAAAAACCAGGTAGAAACTACTGAAATCAATGCATACGTTCCGTAAACAGTAACAATTTGTTCAGTGAAAGCCCATCCGTTAAAACCCATGATGGCATCGCTGAGCAACATTACCAGCAAAGGAAGCGCAATAGCCAGCAACCGGTTAGCAATATATGCACCCGAAAACAAGGCAATAGCGGTGAGCGGGGTAAAATTGGGAGCGTGTGGTAACAGGCGACTCAGTGCGGCAATTACAATTATCAGAATGATTGTCAGTTGTTTCTTGTTCATCTCAAATGGGTTTACATGTGCGAAAATAGAGCGATTGTGCCAAAAAACAAACACGTGCTGACAATCATTCTTAACATTTCCACACCTGAATAAGACATTTTATCCTCCTCCTGATCCGTTCAAAAAAAATGTTTTACGTTTTGTCAGAAATCCGTGAAATTGCGCATCCATTGTTGTACTACAACTCAAGAGATATGAAGAAACAAATAATCACCGCAGCCTTAATGGCTGTAAGTGCATTGGTTTTTGCACAAACAAAACCAGCCGCGCCTGCTGCAGCAGTTGATCCGGCAACCCAACCACAATTGGTTGAAAAGGTAACCGCCAAGCCCGGCGAAATGATCATTTCTTACGAGAAATGGAAATTGCCCAACGGACTTCAGGTAATTGTGCACGAAGACCATTCAGATCCCATCGCGCATGTGGAAGTAACCTACCATGTAGGTTCAGCCCGCGAAACTCCCGGAAAATCCGGATTTGCGCATTTCTTTGAACATATGATGTTTCAGGGAAGTGAACATGTGCAGGATGAGGAACATTTTAAAATTGTAGAAGGAGCCGGTGGCGACATGAACGGAACGACCAACCGCGACCGTACCAATTATTTTGAAACCCTGCCCAAAAATTATCTGGAAACAGCCCTGTGGCTCGAAGCTGATCGCATGGGCTTCTTACTGGATTCAGTAACCCAAACGAAATTTGAAGTGCAGCGTAAAACCGTTAAAAACGAGAAGGATCAGCGTGTAAACAACGTGCCTTACGGTCGTACCGATGAAGTGAAAAATCAAATACTGTATCCTGCCCGTCACCCATACAACTGGCCAACTATTGGTTATGTTGAGGATCTGGACCGGGTGAATGTGGAGGATTTGAAAAATTTCTTTATGCGTTGGTATGGTCCCAACAATGCAAGTCTGGTTGTAGCCGGAGATGTAAGTACCAAAGAAGTAATCGATCTGGCCATGAAATATTTCGGTCCCATTCCACGTGGTCCGGAAGTACGTAAGCAACGTGTTGAACCGGTTCGCTTGCCAGATAATGTGTATGCCAACTATGGCGACAATATTGTAGTTCCATTAACATATTCGGTATATCCAAGTGTGCCGAATTACCATCCTGATGAGGCTCCTCTCGATATTCTGGCTTCTATTCTGGGAGATGGAAACAACTCCATCATGTACAAAAACCTGGTTAAAACAGAAAAAGCCCTGCAGGTAAATGCCTTCAATTTCTGTTCAGAACTGGCCGGCGAATTTTCGATCCAGTTTGTTTCCTATCCTATGTCGGAAGTAAATCCGGAAGAAGAAATGAAAAAAGTATTCGAAGAATTTGACCGCATCGGGGTGAACGATGATGACCTGAAACGCGCCAAAGGAACATTTGAAACACAAATGATTTCAACCTTATCCAGTGTAGCCAGCAAAGCATCCTTGTTGAGTTTGTGGAATTATTCACTTCCCAACAAGCCCATGAACCTCAACATGGAAATTGACCGGTATAACAAAGTGACCAAAGAAGATGTGATGCGTGTATTCCGTCAGTATATCAAAGGGAAATATTCGGCTACGGTAAATGTTTTTGCTAAACCCAAAGATGCTGCAACTGCAGGTGCCAAAGAAGAAACCAAACTTGAAAATTCATCCGGCGTAGCTTCTTCAGAACTTGAATACAAAGGACTAACATATATTAAACCAGTGGATAATTTCGATCGTACTAAACGTCCGGAAGTAAAAGGCGGTGTTGCACCGGTTGTACCGGCTGTTTACAAGCACAAATTCGAAAACGGTTTAACGCTGATGGGTACGCAAACTTCAGAGTTGCCAATGGTAACCATTCTCATGAATATCCGTGGTGGAAATTTAGTGACCAACGACCCTTCCAAAGCCGGACTTGCTGCTTTAACTGCATCCATGATGGAAGAATCTACCGAAAAATATACTTCAGAACAGTTCAGCAACGAGTTGGCCAAATTGGGTAGCTCCATCAGCTTTAGTGGTGGAAAAGAGAATTCAGCCGTTACTATAGTAGCCCGCAAAGAGAACCTGGATGCAACATTAAAATTGTTGGAAGAAAAATTATTGCATCCCAAATTTATGCTCGACGAATTCAAGCTGAATCAAAAACGACTGGCTGAGCAAATCAACTCCAACCGCGTTCAGGCAGGAGATATGGCTGCAAAAGCATATGCGCGTTTGTTGTATGGTAAATCCATAGCAGCTGAACCCGGCGTAGGTACCATCAAAACCCTGAAATCCATGAGCGTGAAAGACGTTCAGAATTATTACGACAAATATTATTCTCCATCAATGACTTCCGTTGTTGTGGTAGGAGATGTAGCGGAATCTGAAATTCTTCCGAAATTGAATTTCCTGAAAACATGGGCAAGAAAAGAAGTAACTATGGTTCCTGTAACCGGAGCACCACTTCCTGAGAAACAACAGGTTTATCTGGTTGATAAATACAAAGCATCGCAAACCGAAATCCGCATTGGTTATATGGCATTGCCTTATGATTACAATGGTAAATACTACAAATCAACAGTAATGAATTATCCCTTGGGTGGAAACTTCAACAGCCGTTTAAACCTGAATCTGCGCGAAGAAAAAGGAATCACCTATGGGATCCGTTCCGGATTCAGCGGATCAAAGAATGCCGGTCCGTTTACCGTTTCTGTAGCCGTACGTGCCACAGCAACTGATACCGCTTTGAAAGAAATAATGTCGGAAATGAAAAAATACCGTGAAAACGGAATTACCGACAGTGAGTTGGATTATGCACGTAAATCATTAAGCCAGGGCGATGCCTTGCGTTACGAGTCGCCTTTCGCCAAAGCAGGGTTTATCAGTACTTTGGCCTATTTTGATTTACCTACTGATTATGTTGACCAACAAAGCAAATTGTTGCAAACATTGAAAAAAGAAGAAATCAATAATCTGGCTAAAGAGATGTTGCCTTACGAAAAGATGATCATCATAATGGTTGGCGACAAAGAAAAGATCCAAAGCAATATTGAAAAGTTGGGATACAAGGTTGTAGACTATAAACTCGACTAATTTCATTCTCAAACCAAACGCAAAAAGCGGGCTGATTCGGCCCGCTTTTTTGTTTAATATGCATGTCAAAACCATTCAGGCACAATTCCTGCAGGTAGTTTAACGTTTTTTAAGTTGCACTTTCCGCCAACAACCCTTTGATTTGAAAACTATGATCAGAAACTTTTTAACTGTTATAACCTTTAGTCTTGCTTTATTTTCAGGCCATAGCCATGGTCAGGGCCCGGCACAAACTCCCGGAACACCATCCGTGTTGCTCGAATTGTTTTCGTCGGAAGGATGTTCAAGCTGTCCGGAAGCCGACGCTTTTGCTTATGAAATTTTGCGTTTGTCTGATTCCACGCATTCACCGGTTTTTGTAATCGATTACCATGTCGATATCTGGAACCGTTCGGGTTGGGTTGATTCTTTTTCTACTCCTGAATTTACACAACGCCAAACCGATTATATGAAAAAGGTAAAGCAGGAAGCCATGTTTACTCCCATGATGTTTGTTAACGGACAATACGGTATGCCGGCAGGAGCAAAGAAAGAGATCGGGCAGGCTATTTATAAAGAACTCGTCACTGCCGCCAAATGTAATCTCACCATCAATGCAGCTTTGTTGAGTGATGGGAAAGGGCTGAATATTTCCTATAATTTATCATCCATGATGGACAGTTTGCAACTCGTTTTGGTATTGGCCGAGCGCGAGGTAACCAGTAAAGTGACCGCGGGCGAGAATGCCGGAAAAATGCTTATACATCATAATATAGCACGCAGGTTGTTATCGGTACCCATTAAAAATCAAAGTGGAACCTATAACTTTCCATTGGGTGATTTTGTGAATCTGGAAAAATACATCCTCGTTGGATTTCTGCAACAAGTAAATTCATGGAAGGTCTATTCTACAGATATGATTTATTTTAAGCGGTAGGGGCATTGCAATAACCAATTATGAAGTAGGAATTACGAAGTAGGAATTACGAATTACGAAGTACGAAGTACGAATTACGAAGTAGCTAACCAGAAGATTGATTCTAATGAGTGGATTACCAATAACCATTAACAAATAACCAGTAACCAGCCTGGCAGATATTTCCGAATGATATGAAATGAAATTAACGGAACTTTTCAATGAATTTTTTGAAAGCGAAAAAGCTGGCGGACTAATCCTGGTTTTTGTAACAATTATTTCGCTGATTCTTGCAAATTCGGCATTCCAGACAGTATATATTGATTTGTGGCAGATCGGAATAGGTGGCCACAGTCTGGTTCATTGGATTAATGATGGACTAATGACCATCTTTTTTTTACTGATTGGTTTAGAATTGGAACGTCAATTTTATCAGGGAGAACTTTCAAGCATCAAAGTGGCTTCATTGCCAATTTTTGGAGCAATTGGCGGGATGCTTGTACCTGCCGGAATTTTCTTTTTGCTTAACTACGGAAAAGAATCACAAGCTGGTGCAGGCATTCCCATGGCCACAGACATTGCTTTTGCTATTGGCATATTATCACTGTTGGGAAATCGTGTTCCTATATCACTTAAAGTATTCCTGACTGCTTTGGCTGTTATGGATGACCTGGGAGCCATTCTGGCAATTGCAATTTTCTACACTACTTCCATTGCTTTTGTAAACCTTCTTGTTGCATTGGGTATATTTAGCACGTTGCTTGTACTAAACAGATTGAAAGTGCACACCATCATACCGTATATACTGGGCGGTGCAGCAATGTGGTATTTCATGCTGAATTCTGGTGTACATGCCACCATAACAGGCGTTTTGCTGGCATTTGCAATTCCATTTGGAAATGGTGACGAAAAATCGCCATCCTATATTCTTCAACATTTTCTGCATAAACCTGTTGCCTTTTTTGTGTTGCCATTATTTGCATTAGCCAATACCTGTATTGCGGTTGGAGATGGGTGGCAAAGTGGTTTAGCGCAATCAGGCAGCCTGGGAATCATTGCCGGGCTTCTGCTTGGTAAACCATTGGGAATTTGGCTTTTTTCATTTGCAGGAGTGGGTTTGGGACTTTGTGCTTTACCACCAGGATTGAAATGGAAGCATATAATGGGAGTAGGCTTTTTAGGCGGCATCGGATTTACCATGTCAATTTTTATAACCTTGCTTGCATTCAGCAATGTTGACCTGGTTAATCATTCAAAAATCGCGATTCTTTTTGCATCACTTATTGCGGGCGCAATTGGTTTTTTATGGCTCCGTTTTTCTTTACACGAAAATTCCGCAACAACGAATAACGAATAACGAAGTACAAAGTAGCTCACCAGAAGATTGATTCTAATGAGTGGAATATCAATAACCAATTACGAATTACAAATTACGAAGTACAAAGTAGCTCACCAGAAGATTGATTCTAATGAGTGGAATATCAATAACCAATTACGAATTACAAATTACGAAGTACAAAGTAGCTCAC
>Ga0172379_10000895_pt1 | contig 67016 bp, 60 predicted proteins | sample GrowelOW334metaG_FD_119756 | JGI IMG/M metagenome (GOLD analysis project Ga0172379, IMG submission 119756) | Groundwater microbial communities from an aquifer near a municipal landfill in Southern Ontario, Canada - Groundwater well OW334 metaG | ecosystem: Environmental > Aquatic > Deep... | reverse complement strand
GGGAAAGATTTTCAAAAGTTTAAAGGAATTGCATTTAAATCGTGCGAAAATTGTCATAACGATATTCATCAGGGAAAGTTTGGCAAAGACTGCCAGAAGTGCCACGTAACCGGAGGATTTGCTCAAATAAAATCGGGGCAGTTCGATCACAATAAAACCAATTTCAAATTACTCGGGAAACACTTCGACGTGAAATGTGATCGTTGCCATGGAAGCAACCTGGCGTCTAAACCGAAGCATGCACTCTGTATTGATTGCCATAAAGATTATCACAAAGGTGATTTTGTAAAAAACGGAATTGTTAAGGATTGCTCAGACTGCCATACTGAAGCAGGTTTTTCTCCTTCGCAGTTTACCATTGAAAAACACAATCAAACCAAATTTAAATTGTTAGGAAGCCATTTAGCTTTGCCATGCAAAACATGTCATTTCCAGCAAGATGTATGGCATTTTACTCAACTTGGGAAGGATTGTATTGATTGTCATAAAAATATTCATGGAGAGGAAATTAAAGCAAAATTCATGGGAATGAATGAATGCAGCAACTGTCATACTCCGGAAAACTGGCAGAAAATTTCTTTCGACCACAGTAAAACTGAATTTCCGTTGTTAGGAAAACATGTTACATCGGTTTGTTCCGGTTGTCATGAAAAGAAAAAAAATAACGAAGAAGTATCGATCAAATTTGCTTCTGTTTCCATTTTATGCGAAGGGTGTCATCGTGATGTGCATAACGCGCAATTTAAAGTGTCGGGGAAAAATAATTGCGAAAGATGCCACACTTTTGATAATTGGAATCCGGTAAAATTCAATCATGAAGAAACAAAATTTCCTTTAACCGGCGGACATCAAGCAGTTGCATGTAGTGCATGCCATAAAAAAGTAATTGACGGTTCGGTAACTTTCATAAACTTTAAATTGGAAGAATTCAAATGCGCAAGCTGTCACTCTTAATTATCGTTGTTCTTTTAGCAGGAAAACTTTCTGCACAAAGTTCGCCTCACGGTGCAATTCCGTTTGATTGTTCCGACTGCCATGTATCGACAAGTTGGAAAGAGATTCCTTCGCAAAAGAAATTCAACCACAATGCTACAAGATTCGCATTAGTTGGTCAGCATAAAAGTGTTGATTGTAAACAATGTCATGCAACTTTGAAATTTTCAGAAGCGAAAGAAGAATGCGTTTCATGCCATAAAGATATTCATAAAAACACAACTTCTCAGCAATGCAGTAATTGTCATACTCCAACCACCTGGTTGATTAAAAACATAACCGATCTACATCAGCGTTCACGTTTTCCTCTCCTTGGGCAACATGCAAAAGCGGATTGTCAACAATGTCATTTACTCTTTTCTCAATTAAACTTTGAACCTTTGGGAGTTAAATGCTTCGATTGCCATAGACAAAATTATATGGCGACACAAAATCCGAATCACGCTCAATCGGGTTTCTCAACCGAATGTCAAACGTGTCATAATTTTACAGATGCCGCTTGGGGATATGCCTCATTCGCACACGATTTTTTCCCTTTACAAGGGGGACATAAAATAACCAACTGTTTTTCCTGTCATAAAGCAGGAACATTTACAGGATTATCAAAAGATTGTTACGCTTGTCATAAAAATAAATTTGAGCAGACGGTAGAACCTAATCACGTCTCTGCAGGATTTTCAACTACATGCACGTCTTGTCATAATATTAACGGGTGGAAACCTACTTCCTTTAATCACACACAATACTTTTCTTTAGTAGGAGCGCATACTCAACTTGGTTGCAATAAATGCCATAGTACGAGTTATAAAAACACTCCGACAGATTGTTACGGTTGTCATAAAAACACTTTTGAATCGACGACTAATCCAAGCCATGTTGCTTCAAAATTTCCAACAGATTGCAGCCAATGTCATACAAATACGGCATGGATTCCTTCAAGTTTCAATCATTCATCAACGAATTTTCCTTTAACAGGAATGCACACTACCGCCACTTGTATTTCTTGCCATGTGAGTGGTTATACTAATACTCCAAGTGATTGCTATTCATGTCACAAAACAAATTATGATACAACTACAGACCCGAATCATGTTACTTCGCAATTTCCCACGACATGTAACCAATGTCATTCAACTAGTGGTTGGAAGCCGGCAACGTTTGATCATGCTACAACGCAATTCCCTTTAACAGGGGCTCATCAAAGTATCGCATGTAATCAATGCCACGCAAGCGGTTACACCGGTACTCCGAAGGATTGTTATAGCTGCCATAAAACAAATTATGAAAGCACAACAGATCCGAACCATGTTGCTTCACAATTCCCAACGACATGTAACCAATGTCATTCAACTAGTGGTTGGAAGCCGGCAACGTTTGATCATGCTACGACGCAATTTCCTTTAACAGGGGCGCATCAAAGTATCGCATGTAATCAATGCCACGCAAGCGGTTACACCGGTACACCGAAGGATTGTTATAGCTGCCATAAAACAAATTATGAAAGCACAACAGATCCAAACCATGTTACTTTGCAATTTCCGACAACATGTATTCAGTGCCATTCAACTACAGCATGGAAACCATCAACCTTCAATCATGCTACAACGCAATTTCCTTTAACAGGGGCTCATCAGAGTATCGCATGTAATCAATGCCACGCAAGCGGTTACACCGGTACACCGACGGATTGTTATAGCTGCCATAAAACAAATTATGAAAGTACAACAGATCCGAACCATGTTACTTTGCAATTTCCGACAACATGTACGCAATGCCATTCAACCACAGCCTGGAAACCGGCTACGTTTGATCATGCTACGACGCAATTCCCTTTAACAGGAGCGCATCAAAGTATCGCATGTAATCAATGCCACGCAAGCGGTTACACTGGGACACCGACGGATTGTTATAGCTGCCATAAAACAAATTATGAAAGTACAACAGATCCAAACCATGTTGCTTCGCTATTTCCGACAACATGTATTCAGTGCCACTCAACCACAGCATGGAAACCCTCAACCTTCAATCATGCAACAACTCAATTCCCATTAACCGGGGCACATATTAGTGTTGATTGTGCAAAGTGTCATGCCGGTGGTTACACAAATACACCGACCGATTGTTACAACTGTCATAAAAGTAATTATGATAACACTACAAATCCGAAACATAGTACAACTGGTTTCTCGACCGCGTGTAAGGATTGTCATACTACAACAGCATGGGTTCCTGCAACTTTTGACCACAGTAAATATTTTCCTATCGCTTCCGGAAGGCATAGTGGAATAAGCTGTACCACGTGTCATACTACTTCTAATTACGTAAACTTTACTTGCTTAAGCAGCGGTTGCCATTCGAAAAGCAGTACAGATGGTGACCACGACGGTGTGAACGGGTATTCTTATCTCAGTTCGGAATGTTACCGCTGTCATCCTAGCGGGAGTAGTGGACAAATTAAAAATTTTATTAAAACTCTAGAGAAGTAGTGAAGTTAGTAACGCTTAAATATTTTATCTTTTTAGTAACAATTCTTGCAGTAGAATCTTTTTCTCAGGTACGGATTGAAAAAAAAGAAGGAGTTGTTACCTATCAGACTCCTCAGAATGTTTATGTGAAATTTGTCTCAACTGAAAATATTGGCGTGAATGACACGCTTTTTATTTCCAGATCCAATGCGTTAGTTCCTGCAATTCAAGTGAAATTTCTTTCAAGTAAATCAGTTGCCGGTGAAAGGATTGATAATGTTACGCTAATTGAAAATGAACATGTATTTGTCTTTGTAAAAGTAGTGGAAAGAAAAAGTGAGAAACTCTCGGGAGGAGAAAAGTTAGATTCTTTGTCAACCATCGCTGGAGTAGATAGAATTTCTAAAAAAGTAGCTACTCCGAAAAATTATTATGGCAGATTATCAATGCAATCGGTTTCACAGTTTGATAATATTAGTAATCGCGGTGATATGCAACGATGGAGATACTCACTCTCTTTTTCAGCTGATAAAATTTCTGATTCAAAATTCTCTGTCGCTTCCTACATAAACTTTTCCTACAATGTAAAGGACTGGCAAAAGGTAAAGAAAAATATTGGACAGGCTTTGAAAATTTATGATTTGGGAGTTTCTTATGAGTTTTCAAAACATTCGCTTCTTTGGTTTGGAAGACATTTAAACTCTCATATTTCAAATGTTGGAACGATTGACGGTGTTCAGTACGAATATACTTTTTCGAAATATTATACCGGAGCAATTTTGGGTTCGCGTCCCAATTTTTCAGATTACGGATATAATGCTAAATTATTTCAGTTCGGCGGATATGTTGGAAGGATCGATTCTCTGCATGCTTCTTCGATGGAAAATACGGTTGCGGTATTTAACCAAACCAATAACTTTAAAACGGACAGGCGTTATCTTTATTTACAACACTCAAATGATCTTTTACCTAAAACATTATTATTTGTTTCTTCTGAAGTGGATATGTTTAGAAAAGTAAACGGGAAAGATAAAAATACGGTAAGTCTTACAAGTCTTTTTTTCTCACTCCGTTATTCTCCCATCCCGCTTATTTCTGCCTCTGTAAGTTATGATGCTAGAAAGAACGTTGTCTATTATGAAACGTATAAAACGTTGCTGGAATATCTCATCGAAAACGAGATGCGACAGGGGTATTCTGCTAACATTTATGTAAGACCATTTTCCCGTCTCTACATTTCTGTTAACGCTGGGTACCGATTTCAAAAACGAGATCCAAAACCATCTCGAAATTTTGGAAGCACAATTTCTTATTCTCAAATTCCGTTTGTAAAAGTTGACGGGAGTATTTCTGTCTTAAAATTAATTTCGAGCTATTCGGAAGGAACACAGATCGCTTTACGAACAAGTAAATCTTTTTTCGATGACGATATTTCATTGTCGGGAGAAATCCGCGATGTTAGATACCGCTTTGTGAATAATCCTCTCAGCATGCATCAATTAATCGCCGGGCTGGAAATGTCGTTCCGCATCCCTTACAACATGTATGCCTCTGTTACCTACGAGGGAATTTTTGAAAAGAAGAATACGCAAGGAGGAGTCTTTTTTAATATCACCAAACGCTTTTAGAGAGTAATTTTTATTATTGAAAAATCATCATCAAAAGGAGCATTCATTTTAATTTTACTCAATTCGAAAATTAAGCTATCAAGAGTAAATGATTCAGAATGAAACCTAAGTATGAATTTCTCAAATTCATCAAGAGACATTATTGATCCATCAATTTTTTCTAATTCATAAACTCCATCACTCAGAAGAAAGAGAGTATCTCCGCTCCGCAGTTCAACTATATCGGTATCGAATTCAAAACCGGGCATTCCTCCAATAAAAAAATTTTTATTCCCGATCCTATGTACTACTGCATCGGAGAGTTCGCTCTTTCGTATTAATAAAGCAGGCGGATGACCGGCGCAGCTATAACTTAATTGTAATGTATGAATATTGAGGACACCGTACCAAATCGTAAAATATTTGTCGCCATAATGTTCCATCGGGAAAGCGTTATTCAGAGCGTACAAAACGGAAGAGGGATTTTTAAAATCAGCGTCTTTTAATGATTTGGAACGGAGAACATTTAAAACTGCTACAGAAAGCAAGGCCGCTCCGAGTCCATGCCCCGATACGTCAAGTAAGTAAAATGCAAATGTTTCTTCATCAATAAACTCATATCCGAACGAATCTCCACCTAGACGTTTTGAAGGAAGAAATTTCCAGTCAATTGGAAAAGGTTTGTCGGTAGGAAGAGGGAGGGTTGTTTTAACAAATGCCGCAGCTTCTAATAAATCATTTTCTAAATCTTTTTGAGCAGCAAGCACTCTATCTACCATCGTGTTGAAAGAGGAGGATACTGAGAGAACTTCATCCGTTCCTTTTTTAAGAGTTACACGTTCATCAATGTTTCCGCTTGAAATTTTTTCCGTCACTCTTTTTAATTCTTCCAATGGTTTTGTAATTCCTTTTGAAAAAAGGGAACCAAAGAGGACCGAAAGTAAAATAAAGATCAATGTTGAGATGCCAACATCAATGAGAATTTTTCTTTCGTGCAGTCGTAATGATTGAGTGGAAAAACCAACGAGGAGAGTCCCTTTTGTAATAGAAGAACTAAATGTACTTTTTAAGATATAATCATCTGAAAAGAAAGACGGTGGTTGTGAGAGACTGGTTCTGTCCATTTTATAATCTTCTGGAAACTGTGCAATTATAGATGAATCTTCCGAAAGCAGAACAATAAATTTTACATAGTGCTCTCCTTTTGCCCATGAAAATATTTTTTGGAGAGCGGTATAGTTTTCTTCTTCAAGGCTTAATTCGATCCCGAATTTAATTGCATCCATTACATCGGAAGTGTTTTGTGCATAGGATGAGCGGAAAAAAGCTCCTTGAACCGACAACGTATAAACATAATATCCAGTGGATAAGAGTAAAAGAAAGAGAGTAAGAAAAGTAATTAATCTACTACGCAGGCTATGCGAAAAAATGCGTAAAAATTTTGCAAAAGAGTTTTTCATTCTTCGGTAACTTGAATGATTTTGACAGACTGAGGAAGGTTAGTCACATTTTTGATGTAACCGATCCCTCCTTCGTTTTCGTTTATGAAATTTTTAACATCTTCTTCCGCATGAACAATTTTAGGAGGAATTGATTTCCCGCTTAAAGAAACCTTTACCCAGATCATACTGACTTTTTGGGGAGACAGCATCAATGTGTTTTCGTCAAATTGTTTTCTGAGCGGAGAATCTGAGATAAAATCTACGATTTGTATTCTTCTCCCATTTTCCCACGAAACATTGTTTCCTAGAAAAATATTACGCAGCATTGATTTGGATATCTTCTCAACAGGGTTTGTTTTATTTATAATTATTGTTTGGCAAAATATCTTAGAAGGAAAGAAGAATAACACTGAAGAAGCAATTAAGAGAAGAGTATGATATTTCAAACGGATAATCATCAGAATGCTACCGCTAGACTTGATTTAAAAACAATAAAACCATTTTCGCTGTTATCCTCTTCATAGGTATGAAACTGAATCTCCGATTTCAAATAAAGATTTGCCGAAACGGCGTAGTTGAGTCCAGCATTCCACCGGTGATAAGTGTTCTCTGTGTTTTTGAAATCAGGAAGCACAGAGGTAAAGTTAAAAAATGGGGTTAAGACATCCCAAAAGGTATAAGCTACTTGCACATAATGTACCTCAGTTGTTTGTCTAACACTAGTAGGATTTGTAAAAGTTGAGAGCATCGATTCAGCTTGAAGCTGAATTGAATTATTTTCGTATTGAAAATCGATTCCAAGATTGGTTTCGTAATCATTTTCGATTCCCCCGATACCTGAAAGATTTTTATCTGCGTAATATGAAGTTCCAAATTGTAATCCATTTAAGAATGAAGGGCGGAACAAAATTCTTCCATAGACCGCTTTGTTTTGGTTGGCGTCGGTTCCGTCAGCTAAACTTCCCCTTCCGTTGGAAATGCCAAGATCATATTCGATTTGTGAACCTTGCTTATTTAGATTAAATGTTCCAAAAACCGAAACACCGGTGTTGTACTTTGAAATCAATCTCTGTGCGCGAACACCGGGAAAAAATTTGAATCGCAAATACATCAGAGGGGCGTCAACTGCGTAATAGCTCGCCGAGGCGTCATGGATCAGATTGTACAACCCAAAAGGAGAGAGCATTTTTCCGGCTCTAAAATTAAGAGCCGGATTGAGTGTATACTCAATCCACATTCTAGAAACTTTTATACCTCCGTTATAAATACTGTCGGTAGTATTTAATTCAGAACCACCTTCGTATTCAATATCGCTTAATACCCGGATGTTTTGATCAATAAAATATTCTCCAATTAAATTGATTCTTCGTTGATTAAATCCATTAATGGAATTCTTTTTATTCGAAGCTTGATATTCCACCTGCCCATATCCATAGAGATCATATTTTCGTTCCTGAGAAAAATTATCCGGGAAATAATGAAGGATGAGCAGACATGTAATTAAAGATATTTTGTAACGGTTTGTTTTCATTTTATACTAAGTTTTTGAAAAACATATTTGCAACAATTGAAATTTAAAGAACATTAGGCTTCTTGCAAAATTCATGGAACATTTAAAGATAGTTCATATAGAGACTGAGAGGATAGATGGGTTTTCGATAAATAGATTATTGACTCTAAAATCTATTTGTCCCCTCTTGGCTTTTGCAAGTAGAAGAGTACTGATAATTTTGTCAATAAGGCTATTCGCATACGAGCAACTCATCCTTTCTAAGTTCTGTCTCCTGGATCATTCTATCAATAGAAGATTGTACAACATAAGAAAATTTTCTTATTTTGCTAAAAACAAAAACTTGATTTTCGCACTAATGAAAAAAGTCTTTATTATCGTTACACTTATCCTTTTTGCACAGACTCTTTTTCCGCAGCAAAAAAAGGAAATATCTCTTCGATATCTGGCACACTGGATTCCCCAAGCCCAGTTCGCAGGCTTTATAATGGCTTATGAAAAGGGATTTTATAAAAAATATGGGCTGAATGTTGAACTGCTGACCGGTGGTCCCAACCGTTCTTCGTTAGATTGGCTTGCCGAAAAAAAAACCGATATTTGTTCAGCCTGGTTATCCTCGGCGTTACAGCTGAGAGATAAAAATGTTAAGTTAATCAATATCGGGCAGCTTATTCAGCGGTCTGCTCTTATGTTGGTGGCTAAAAAAGAGAAGGGAATTCGCACTATAAAAGATCTGGATGGAAAGAAGGTCGCGTTGTGGCAAAAAGATTTTCGTATCCAGCCATTAGCTCTTTTTAAGAAATACAACTTACATGTGGAATTATATCCGCTTTCAGAAACGCAAAATATTTTTATCCGCGATGTTGTTGATGTTACTTCGGTGATGTTGTATAACGAATTGCATCTTCTAAAAAACAGCGGATATGATGAAAAAGACCTAACAATTTTTTCCTTTCAAGACTACGGCTTAAACTTTCCTGAGGATGGAATTTATGTTCTCGAGGATTATTACAAACGAAATGAACAAGCCTGCAAAGATTTTGTCACCGCAACTTTAGCTGGCTGGCAATACGCTTTTGCGCATGAAGAAGAATCACTTCAACTGGTGATGAAATATCTTACCAAAGCAAAATACGCGGCAAATGAAATGCATCAACGCTGGATGCTCAGGCAGATGTACAGCTTACTTCAGCCTTCCGAAGGAGCAAAAATCGGTGAATTGCGAGAAAGCGATTATACTAATGTTGTTAAAACATTAATAGAAAGCGGTTATATCAAACAAAATATTTTATTCAAAGATTTTTTTAGGTCGCCGTATGGTTCGCCTTAGAAATTCTTTAGCGGTAAAATTAGTATTTTCAATACTTGCCATTAGCGGTATTATTTTTCTAATTATTTTTGGCAGCAATTTTTCCCATTCTCGTGATATTCTTCTCAAGAACGTTCGATTGAATGCCAGGCATCTTTCTCTTGCTACGGTAAATAAGATTGAAATTATTTTGACTAACGTAGAAAAAATCCCATATACGTTGGCATATCAATTAGAACATTCATCAATGACGGAAAAAGAAATGCTGACGTTACTAACCAATGTAACCGCATCAAGCAATGAAATTACCGGCGTTACCATTGCCTTCGAACCCGATTTCTTTCAAAGTATCAAGGGTGAATTTGCTCCGTATGTCTATAAAAATAACGGTAAACTTAAAACAGTCTTTCTTAGTTCACCAGAAAATAATTACCGGATTAAAGACTGGTATTTAATTCCAAAAGAACTTGGGAAAGCGATGTGGAGCGAACCATATTATAATGTAGACAACAATTCAAAAATTCTCGCAACGTTTTCAGTTCCTTTCTATCTGATCAAAAACGGAAAAAGAGTTTGTGCAGGTGTTGTTAGCGCAGAAATAGATCTTCATTGGCTTGAACAAATAGTGAAAGGAGTCAAATTATATAAGAATGGTTATGCCTTCTTAATTTCTCATGATGGAACTTTTGTAACGTATCCTAAAAAAGATTTTATTATGAATGAAACAATTTTTAGCGTTGCGGAAAAGTATAATGATCTCGATGTTAGAAAGTATGGACAAGCTGCGTTGCATGGCAAATCTGATTTTATCTTCCTCAATCGATTTCTTGATAAAAAAAATATCTGGCTTTCTTATGTCCCGCTCCTTACAAATGATTGGTCGCTTGGAGTAGTTATTCCCGATAATGAATTGATGGCAGACCTGAATGATTTAACGAAATATATTTTATTGTATAATCTGCTCGGAGCTATGCTCCTTATTATCGCAATTGTTATTCTTGCAAATCGAATTACGCGTCCGTTAAAAAAACTTGCTGCCGCGACTGATGAAATTGCCGCTGGAAATTTTGATGTGGCTATCCCCGAAATGCATTCAAAAGATGAAGTGAGCCATTTGGCAGCCTCATTTAATTTTATGAAGATATCTTTGCGGCAGTACATTAGTAATTTGATGGAAACAACTGCGGCAAAACAAAAAATGGAAAGTGAGTTGAAAATTGCTCATGAGATTCAGATGGGAATCCTCCCAAAAATCTTTCCTCCTTTTCCGGATCGTTCTGAAGTTGATCTTTACGCAGTAATTGAACCGGCAAAAGAAGTTGGTGGAGATTTTTATGATTTTTTCCTTTTAGATAATTCTTTCCTTTATTTTTCAATTGGTGATGTTTCAGGAAAGGGAGTTCCTGCTTCTTTATTTATGGCGGTCACAAAGACTTTAATTAAAGCTTCTACTTCAATCGACATTCCACTGAATGAAATAATCACCAAAGTAAATAACGATCTCTGCATGGAAAATGACTCATCTATGTTTGTTACAATTTTTATCGGAAGAATAAATTTATGCACAGGTGAAATTGATTTTGTTAATGCCGGGCATAATTTGCCGTTCGTTGTTTCTTCAAATGGAACCGTTAAGAAGATCGAAAAAACCGGGGATATTGCCGTTGGTATAATTGAGAATTATCAGTACCGGTTAGCAAAAATTATGTTGGCTGAAGATGACACACTTTTTCTCTATACAGATGGCATAACGGAAGCTCAAAATCTTTCCGATGAACTTTATTCTGAAAAACGGCTCGAGTTGTTTCTATCGTCTCAAGGATTAAGTTCTGCGAAAGAAATAGTGGTTAACTCTATCAGTGCCGTAAAATATTTCTCTGATGCGGCTCCCCAGTCGGATGATATTACTTCTTTTGCCCTTAAATGGATTAAGCCGATGGACCCCGACCAATTTAAGAACGGACGGTTGCTCAGTAGTCAAGAACTTGTTATTCATAATTCGAATGAAGAAATTACCAAGGCAATCAATGAATTGCTTATATTTTGTAAAGCGCTAAACTTTTCTCTTTCGGTCATTTATAAACTTCGTTTAGTGATGGAAGAAATATTAGTAAATGCAATTAGTTATTCTTTCCCTGATGAAAAATCGCATTACATTCAAATCAAAATAAAGAGTTATGTTGGAAACGTAGTTATGGAATTTCTTGATGACGGAGTGGAATTTAATCCTCTTGATGTGCCGGAACCAAAAGATATTCCTTTAGAGGAAAGAAAACCGGGAGGAATTGGAATTTATCTGGTGAAAACATTGATGGATAAATTTGAATACCGGAGAATTAACGGAAAAAATAAATTAACAGTCTCTAAAAAACTAACTTAATAAACAGAGGTTCAAATGGAAATATTACAACGTAAAGTAAATGATATTCTTATTCTTTCGCCAATTGGAAATCTTGATTTTAATCATGCTGCAAGTTTCCAGGAGATGGCAACTTCTTTAATTGAAGAAGGGGCGCAAAAAATAGTAATTGATTTTTCGAGCTTATTATTTATAAGCAGTGCGGGGTTGCGGATACTCATCGTTTTAACAAAATTATTGCAACAAAAAAATGGAAGACTCGCTCTTTCGTCGATGAATGAACAAATCTTAGAAGTGTTTTCTATATCCGGATTCAATAAATTATTTTCTATTTATCCTTCTGAAGAAGAAGCGTTAAAAAATCTCTAGCAAAGGAACTTTCTATGGTCGCACAAAAACCCCAAAGACTCCGTAAGGGAGATGCAATTGGAATAATTTCTCCTGCTTCATCACCGGACGATTTGGGCCGCATAAATAAAGGGGTTACGTATTTCGAAAAACTTGGCTACCGGGTAGAAGTTGGAAAAAATGTGGGGAAATATTCCGGCTATCTTGCCGGATCGGACGAAGAACGAGTTGAGGATCTGCACGCAATGTTTGCGAATAAAAAAATAAAAGGCATCGTTTGTGTCCGCGGCGGGTATGGTTCTCCAAGGCTTCTGGATAAGATTAATTATCGATTAATAAAGAAAAATCCCAAAATCTTTGTTGGCTACTCGGATGTTACAGCATTACAACTTGCGTTTTTTAGAAAGGCAAACCTTGTAACGTTCGGGGGTCCGATGCTTGCAGTTGATTTCCATTCTGAAGTAAATCCTTATACCGAAGAAAATTTTTGGAGAACAGTGACATCAACCAAAAAAATCGGGAAAGTGCGTCTTCCTGAAAATGAAACGCTGCTTCCATTAACCGGTGGAAAAGCTGAAGGGGAAATTATCGGTGGGAACCTCTCATTGGTTCTTGCACTTTTAGGAACTCCTTACTTTCCGAAGATGAAAAACAAAATCCTTTTTATTGAAGATGTTGATGAAGCTCCTTATAGAATTGACAGGATGTTGAATCATCTAGCAATTGGCGGAGTATTGGGAAAAATATCGGGCGTACTGTTGGGAGAGTTTACCGAGTGCGAAGAAAAAGACCAGGAGAAAAAATCTCTAAAGTTAGAAGAGGTACTTCAAAATTATTTGGGAGATTTAAATATTCCCATAATTAAAAATTTTCCTCACGGCCACCGCAAAGCAAACTTCACTATTCCTTTCGGAATAAGCACAAAGTTAAATGCTGAAAAAGGGTATGTCGAATTTTTGGAATCTGCGGTTATTTGATGCGTTTTTCAACCTCACGTTGGATATAGCCGGTCGCTACATAACGGTATAAATCCTCGCCTGGACAAAGTGTTTTGGCATAATCTCTATGCGCTTTAATTGTGGAGGGATCAATTTGATATTTTTTACAGCAATAAGCAGTAAGGTTAATTAAAGCCTCTAATTGTTTGTCGGTAACCTTTTGTTCTTCAAAGTTTCCGAAACAGGTAATTAGGAGATGTCCTTCCGGGTTATATTCCGTAGCGGTTTCTCCAGCCGTAAAAACGTTTCTTCCTTCGAAGATATTTCCATCAAAATCAATTAAGAAGTGATAGGGAATATCGCTCCAATTCCGGGCTTCACTCATTCCCCACGTTTGAATATTTTTTATGTGCTGTTCGCTCGATTGTTTTTTCGGATCAAATATTTCCCCTTCGTGATGTATAGTAATTTTCACTGGAACTTGAGACTTAAAAGCCTTTGGTTCGGCAGCATTCCATTCAGCGCGTGGATGAATGCTTAATGAAGGAGAACAATGCATGGAAAGAAAGATGATTGCCAGGAGCAGACCTGATATAATATATGTTTTCATAATAAATAAGTGAAATATAGTTTTGAAAAATATTGTAAAGCATTTTGGGCTGAATCAGAATCTGGAAAGATTCCAAACATTGTCGAACCACTCCCGCTCATCAACGCAAATTCCGCTTTACGTTCAAACAAATTTTGTTTAATCTCAGCTAATTGCGGGTGAACCTTAAAAGTTACGCTTTCAAAATCGTTAAGTACTTTTCCGTTAAGAGAAGAAAAATCTTGAACGACGTTAAGGCTTAAGGTTGAAAGAGAAAATAGCGGCTTCTTGGGAACGATATTTTGGTAAGCCCATTGAGTTGAAATATGAATTCCCGGATTTACCAATAAGAGCGGTTTGGTGATCTCGAATTCAATTTGAGAAAGTAATTCGCCCCTTGAAGATGCAAAGGCAGAAACCGGATGTAGAAAAAATGGAACATCCGAGCCGAGATGAATCGCAAATTCTTTTAATTTTTCTTCTTTAATCTGGAACCCGAAAAATTCATTTATAGCTAACAGGGTTTGTGCAGCGTTTGAACTTCCGCCTCCAAGACCCGCGCCAATTGGGATGTTTTTCTCCAGCCTTATAGCCACATTCAATTTCAGATGGACAAATTGTTCAATCAATCTGACGGCTTTAATAACTAAATTATTTTCATCATTATGAATGAGTTCATTATTGCAGGTAAAAGAAAATGTTTCTGCTTTTTCAAAGGTTAAAACATCATGTAGGTCAACGGGATAAAATATTGTTTCGATGTTATGGAACCCATCTTCACGTTTTGAAACGATATTAAGACCAAAATTAATTTTTGCAGGCGATTTAATTATTATTTTTTTCATCTAAAAGCTTTTTCAATTCTTTGGTATGATTGGGAGAAGAGCCGCAGCATGAACCTATGAAAACCGGATTCTTTTTTAGATACTCTTTTATTTGTGCAGCATATTGAACGGGAGAAATTCCGCATGTTATATTATCATCACTGAATTCTCCTTTTCCGCAGTTTAAATAAAATCCCCACGGTTTATCTTTGCTTATTCTCCCGGCAGCTTTATGGAACGTCTTTGGCAAAATACAATTCAAACCTATGGCAAGCGGGTTAAACTCTTCAACTTTTCGTATAACGTCAAAAAGATTTTCACCGCTCAATAATCGTATCTCATCCGTAAAGAATAAACTTATTATAAAGGGGACCGCATTATTGTTACAAAACTTCGCAATAAAAAGGATTTCATCTAAGTGACTTTGCGTTTCATTTAAAATAAAATCACACCCGGCGTTGAAAAGATATTCAATGTGTTTTGCGTGGTTTGTTTCAATTTCTATTTTGGAAATCTTTCTTCTAACTTGATAACAATCTTCAGCCGGTGGATTTGAACCGGCGATCAAAATTTCTTTTTCTCCAACCGCAGTTTTTGCAAGTCCAACACTTTTTTGCACAAATTCTTTTTCATCAATTACTGCATTTAAACTTTTAAAAGAAACTGGATTAGTACGAAAGGTGTTTGTTGTAATTATGTCTGCACCGGCTTTTATGTAAGCTTTATGCGCTTTAATCACTTCCGCCGGATGTGTAAGATTTGCCATAGACATCCAGAGTTGAGGATGAGTGCTAATCCCTTTTTGCTGAAGTAAGCTTCCCATCGCTCCGTCAAGTAGAAGGGGGCGGTGAACTTTTTTTGCAAACGAAAAAAGTAAATCCAAATTATTTTTTTGCTTTGGTATCAAAGTAGTTTACAACTTCATTTTCAATTTGTTTTAAATCGATTTGCTGAATGCACTCTAAATTATAAGGACAAGATTTTTTCCAGCACGGGGAACAGAACAACTCTTCTGGATACAGTTTTACACCCCGGTCGTACAAATCAATTTCTGTCCTGCAGCTTAGTCCAAACCATGCTATAACATATTTTTTCAAAGCTATTGCGATGTGCATACCAAAGGAATCGCCGGTAATAATTAAGTCGGCAAGGTTTTCAAAACAAACTCCACGTCTAATACCCATCGTTGACGGAGTATTAATAATCTTGTCTCCAAACGGTTTCGCAATCTCTTCATTTCGTTTTGTGTCTTCCGGACCGCCGAGCAAGAGAATTTTATATTTATTATAATTCAATAGTTTTTCAATAAGTTGAATGTGCTGGGCAACAGTCATTTTTTTATTCGGAAAAAGATTGGAACAACCGGTGTTGAATCCAACAACCAGATCATTCTCCCTTATTCCAACATCATTTTTATATTGTATTTGGAATTCTCTTTCTTCATCTGTAAAGTTAAATACGTAATCATTGCGCTCATATTCAAGATCGAGAGTTTCAGCAAGATAATCCTGCCCGGTTCGTTGATTCACTTTAAACTTTAGATGATTATCCATACCAAGTTGGTAATTATAAAATGCTCCATCGTTTAAAGGAATGATCTTTCCGTCAGCATTCAATCCAAAACCAAGTTTTTGTTTTGCAGATATTGAATTCAACAGTGCAGCGGATCGCTGAGATTTATCAATGTTATACGCATAATCAAATTCCATTTGTTGGAGGATAGAAATTGATTCAAAATCATACGTAAAGACTTGATCGACGAATGGATTGTTTGCCAGTAGCTGATCGGCAGGTTTTAAAGTGATCCAGAAAATTGAGGATTCAGGAAATTTTTTCTTTATGCTTTTCAATTGGGCGGTTGTCATTAAAACGTCTCCCATGGCATCGAGATTAATAATTAATATTTTCGTTCCAACCGGATGATTTTCTTTACATCCGTATTCCCAACAATTATAGTCAGGAAAGCATGGTTTATACCCATTAAAATTTTTGCAGGACGGTATGGGAAATAGCTTAGACATATTCTTCAACAAAAGGTTTTAGTTTGGTAATAACTTCTTCGAAGTTTAAATTTACAAAGTTCGGTTCTCTTGTTAAAACAATTTCATGTTTTGATTGGTACGGAGTCCATGGCAAATCATCCGTATTGAATTGAACATAAATTCCGAACATTGGAACTTTGAACGCCGATGCAAGATGAACGGTTGATGTATCGGGGGTGAAAAGAAAATCCAGTTTTGAGATCATCGCCGCGAATTCATCAAAAGAAGGGGAATAGAAAAACGGTTCATTTTTCGAAGTTATAAGGATGGCATGATTTAAATCCCGCGTTGTTGAAAGAAGTAAAACATTTGCATTATAATTCTGGAAAAACGAAAGCAGTCGTCTGTATCGTTCAACACCCCAAAAACGAGCTTCATCTCCGGCAGAAATATTTATTCCGATGAGGAATTTTTTTTCTTTGAATATCTTTGTTAAAAATGCCTCTGCTTTCGCAAGAGATATTTTGCTTGGTTGATACACAATGTTTATTTTTTCTTTATCATAATTCAACTTGAACAATGTTAACAGTGCAAGGTTTCTTTCAACAACGTGCGTTTGCGTAGGATCGATCTTTACTACTGTGTGCGTGTAAATCCTTGAGTTTGATTTTTTCAATCCAAACTTAAGCGGAACTTTAGCTAAAGCAATCAGGAAACTGACGGTTGTAGAAACATCATCATGCAAGTCGACAATAGCAGTGAACTTTTCGTTTTCGATGAGCTTTAATAATCGCCAGAAACTTTTTAATCCTTTATCGAACGCAATCACTTTATTAACAGCCGGACAGTCTTCAAAAACGATGTAATTTGTTTGACTTGCCAAAACAGAGATTTCCACATTCATGTTTTTCTTTATCTCGGAAAGCAAAGGAGTAACTACAAGCGCATCACCAATTCTATTTAGCCGGACAAAAAGAATTTTAGCTCCCGGTTCAATAGAATATTTTTCATTTTTCAATCTCTTCTTCCTACTGAGAAAAAGCAAAAACGAAAGGCAAATATTTTTTAAATATATCTCAACTTGTTTCATTCTAAACCGGGATATTATTTTTCAAAATGAGTTGAGCAATTTTCTCCATAATGGCTGCCACCGGTAAATTGAGAAAACACTCATGCTTACGGGGACACTGTAACAAGTTGCATCCTATGCAATCAAGTTCTTCAAGACGGATCCATGAATGTTTATTACCAAAAGGTCCCTGTAAGTTTGGGTCTGTTGGTCCGTGCAAACTCAGTGTTGGTGTTCCAACCGCGGTTGAAATGTGCATCGGACCACTATCGTTGGCTATTACCAATTTAGCCGCGAGCATTAAAGCAGCTCCTTCGCGGATTGACGTCTTCGGTGCGAGGATTGCCCCGCTTTTAATCATAGTTTGAATGGCAACCGCTTCCCGGTAGTCTTCAGGTCCCCAAAGAATTAGAAATTTTGCATGGTACTTTTCATAAACGGCATCAGCTATCTCTGCAAATTTTAAAGGATCACATTTTTTAGATTCCCAACCTCCGCTTGGACTAAGCACAACTACGAAATCTTTTGCATCAAAATGATTTTTGAAAATATTATCAGCGAAGGAAATATCCTTTTCATCCAATCCAAAATGAAGATTGCTGGATACTGTCTTTATCCCAATATTTTTTAAAAATTCAACATGAAGTTGAGCCGCATGAAATTTGTCACGCTCCGCAGGACCAAATAAATTATAAGCGTATGTTCTGCCGCGATAAGGGAAACCGGCTCGGTACTTAGCTCTGCTGAAATACGTTATTGCCGCTGTTCTTGGGTTTGAATAAAAATCTAAAACCAAATCATAGTTTTTAAAAAATACTTTCCTAATAGTTTTTAATCCCGAAAAAGATTCGTCCTTTTTATAAAGAAGTATCTCATTTAGAAAAGAAAGTTTCTCTAAAGCGGCTTTACTTGGCGGTTCGGTCAAATAATCAATTTTAGCTTCCGGAAATTCTTGTCGTAAATTGTCAAATACGACCGTTGAAAGGATAACATCTCCGATGCCGCGCAATTTGATGCAGAGGATTTTTTTTATTTTACTTTTGTCTAACTTCATTAAACTTCTTAAAAAGGGAATACTTTCTTATTTTGAACATGAACAGAAATAAATTTTGTTGCAATTTACAATTTTTCAAATTCAATTGAATAAAAAATTTGCATATGCATACCGTCCTTGAACTATTAAATTTAACTACCGGTTTCTTTGAACAAAAGGGAATTGACTCAGCTCGTTTAAACGCCGAATTACTTCTTGCTGATGTGTTGAAGTGTAAGCGGTTGGATCTTTATCTTTCATTTGATAAACCTGTTAAGGACGAGGAAGTTGACAATTACCGGCTTTTTGTGAAACGGAGGGGAAATCGCGAACCGCTGCAATATATTTTAGGGTATGTTGAATTTTACGGAATGACCTTCACTATTACTAATGATGTTTTGATTCCGCGTCAAGAAACCGAAATTCTCGTTGAAACCGCACTCCATGCAATTGATAAAGAAGTCAAAGTAAATATTTTAGACATTGGAACTGGGAGTGGTATTATTGCAATTGCCCTGGCAAAGCATCTTCCGAATGCCCAAATATTTGCCATTGATAAAAGTAAGGAAGCTCTGGCTGTTGCAAAAGTGAATGCAGAAAAACATCGAGTAGAAGATAGAATCATTTTTATACAAAGCGATATTTTAGACTCTCCATTTCCGGTTGATGAAAAGTTTGACTTCATTGTTTCCAATCCACCATATGTTTCGCACGACGAATACCATGCTCTTCAAAAAGAAATATTAGCATTTGAACCGGATTTCGCCGTGACAGATTTTGCCGACGGATTGACGTTTTATCGGAAAATTATTGAATCCTCTAAAAATTATTTAAATGAAAACGGCAAACTATTTTTTGAGATAGGGGAAGGACAATCGGGGCAAATAAAATTGATCTTTGAACAACAAAACTATTCTTCAATTAAAATCCGGAAAGATTATGCCAATATTGACCGTGTAATATATGGGGAGTTGAAATGAAAGCGTTAGTTCAAAGGGTGAGCGAAGGTTCTGTTTTAATTGAAGGTGAAAATTACTTAGCTGAAATTGGGAAAGGATTTGTAATTCTATTAGGGATAAAAACCAGCGATACCGTTGATGACGTTATTTTTATAGCAGATAAATGCTGCAACTTGCGCATCTTTGAAGACAAAAATGAAAAGATGAATCTCTCTATCAAAGAAACAAACGGGGAAATTCTACTTGTTTCTCAATTCACACTTTATGGTGATTCGCAAAAGGGGAATCGTCCAAGTTTTACTGAGGCGGCGAAACCGGAGATTGCTATTCCTCTGTATGAAAAATTTATAGAAAGATTAAAACAAAACCTGGGTGAAACGAAAATTAAAACCGGAATTTTTGGCGCAATGATGAATGTAAAAATCTTTAATGATGGTCCGGTTACGATTATGATAGAATCTAATCCGAAACAATAAGATGAAAAAATCTGATCATCATATTCTGCTTCTTTTTTTGGACGGAGTCGGGATCGGGAAGAAGAACTTTGAATGGAATCCTTTTTTCAAGTACGGATTTAAAACGTTTGAAAAAATTTTTGGTGAAATCCCCCATCTTGGAAATCAATATTTAACAAACGGGAAAATATTTCTTTCGCCGGTGGATGCTTTGATGGGGATAGAAGGACTTCCGCAGAGTGGTACCGGGCAAACATCTATTTTTTGTGGTGTAAAAGCTCCGCAAATTATCAACCAACATTTTGGTCCATTTCCATATTCAACGCTTATCCCGGTAATCAAAGAAGAAAATATTTTCAAATATTTTTTTGATAAAGGGGAAAAAGTGATTTTCGCAAATGCATATCCACAAATATTTTTCGATTACATAGATTCAGGCAAAAAAAGATTAAGCGTTACAACGTTAAGTTGTAACCTTAACGGAATGCATTTGAATGGATATGATGAGGTCATCTCCGGCAATGCGTTAACTGCGGAAATTACCAACGCTCGGTGGAACAAAAAGCTTGGATACGAGCTTCCTATCATCTCTGCAGAACAAGCCGCAGAAAATCTGTTGAATATTGCTTACAGCCATTCCTTCACAGCGTTCGAATATTTTTTGACCGACCATCTCGGACACGGGAGATATGATGAAGAAACCGAATCAACTTTTAGAACTCTTGATGATTTTTTATGCCATATTTTTACTCAGTTCGATGAGCAAAAACTTTCGATCATTCTTTGTTCCGATCATGGGAACGTTGAAGATTTATCAGTAAAAACACATACCACAAATCCGTCTTTGTTAATGACTGCTGGATATAAAGCTAAAGTCATTTCAGAAAGTATTTCCGACCTCTCCGATATCAAAGGCGCAATAATAAATAATTTATGCTAAAGCAGTATCCCTTAATCGGTATTACCATCGGTTTAATTTTAGGGATAATTTTTCAATCTGTTTTTCAACTAAGTTTTTATGTGCTTGGTTTTGCGTTTCTTATTTCAATTGTAATTTCATTTCTTCTCTTAAAGATTCTTAAAACGAAGATTGCAGATATTCCTTCTTTCGCGTATTCTTTGATTCCGGTTTTCTTTTCGGGAGCGTTGTTATTTTCTTTCCAAAATAGAAATGAGGTTCATTATCCCGTTTCACAACAATTTGTGAAAGACTTAAAAATAACCGGGCAAATCTCCAGCATCGAGATTAAAAGACAACATGATTTTACATTTAAGATCGTAACCGATTCGATTATTTATGCTGATAAAAAAATAACCGGGAAATATCTTCTTATTTGCCGTGTAAAATCAAACGATGAGAATGAGTTTAAAAATCTTTTCAATAAACTGAATCCGGGTAATATTGTAGTGGTAAAAGGTGTGTATAACAGAGGGAAGGGGAGTCGTAATCCTGGAGAATTTGATTACCGCTCATATTTGTTAAAACAAGGTGTAACAGGATTCCTTTCGGTAAAAACTCCTGATGATGTAAAGATACTACAGGCAACTGTTTTCTATTTCCCGGCATTGGTTTTTTCAATAAGAAAAAACATTGCTGAAAAAATTGATGAATTACAAAAACCGCAAGCAGTTGGACTAATAAAAGGATTACTGCTTGGAGATAAAAGTGAAATTGATAACGAAACTAAAATGGAATTTATCAATTCCGGCGTAGCGCATGTTCTTGCGGTTTCGGGTCAGCAAGTCGGTTTTATTGCAGTAATATTTATCATTCTCTTCGGAAGGGTTAATATTTATTTTCGCACGATATTAACGATAACTACACTAGTTTTCTTTTTATTAATTACAGGATTGCAGCCTGCCGTATTGCGCGCAACAATAATGGCTCTTGTAGTATTTGCTGCTTCTTTGTCAAACAGAGAAATTAATGCATGGAACACAATAGCCATAGCTGCACTAGTAATTTTATTAATGGATGTGAATCAGCTTTTTGATCCCGGGTTTCAACTTTCATTTATTGCCGTTATGGCAACCATTGGTCTCTATCCATATTTTTCGAATTGGATGAAAGAACTAAATCTGAAAAGCAAATTCATTAAAGTGATTTTAGCGATGTTCTTTATGTCGTTAACAGCACAAATCGGCGTACTTCCTGTTACAAATTATTATTTTGGAAAAATTTCAATCATTGCACTTATCTCAAATCTCTTTGTCATTCCGGGAATTTCATTAATTCTTGCCAACGGATTAGTAACGTTGTTTGTTTCAATTATTTCTTCGCATGCTGCCAACACTTTTGCAGCTGCAGGGGATGGATTAATAGCAATCCTATACCGGTTGATAAAAATTTCAGCTACTCAGGATTTCTCTTTTATCCGGGTACCAAATTTTACTCTGCAAGATGCTATAATTTTTTATTGTTGCCTCTTCTTTTTGATCTTTACCCTCCGATATATGAAACGGATGTTGACAAAGTTTCTTCTAATTTTCTTAGTATCGTGTAATGTTGTCGTTTTTTGTACACTCGATAACAAAAACATTTTACCTGACGGAAAACTATCTGTTATGATGATCGATGTTGGGCAAGGTGATGCCTTTCTTATAAAACTTCCGAACGGGAAAACAATCTTACTTGATGGGGGAAGTTCTCAATTCAATTATGATAACGGTGCACGCGTGATTATTCCATTGCTCGATTATCTTGGAATTTCAAAAATAGACTATGGAATTATTTCTCACATGGACACTGATCATTTTGGAGGCTTGGTTTCTTTAGTCTTTGAAAACCGCTTCAAAGAAATTATAAAACCGGATTTGGATTCAACAGATATAAATGATCTCTATCTTGAACAACTTCTCTCGATAAGAAAAATTCCATTAAAGTATTTCCGGAATACAATTTTAGAAGATGGGGAGGCAAAAGTTTATTTTCTTTGTGACACGCACAAACCGCCTGTCAGTAATTTTAAGATCAATGATAGAAGCGGGATAGTAAAACTTGTTTTTGGAAAAACATCGTTTCTCTTTGTTGGAGACGCACATATTCAAATGGAAAATTTTTTAACGGTTCGATGGAAAAACTTTTTAGACACGGATGTATTAAAGTTGGGACATCATGGAAGTAAAACAAGTTCCAGTGAAAATTTCCTTAATTTTGTAACACCGGATATTAGTTTGGTTAGCGTTGGTGAACAAAACAAATTCGGTCATCCGTCAGAAGTGGTGCTGGAACGATTAAAACAGCGCAACTCGAATATTTTACGCACGGATAATGAAGGTGCGGTAATATTACAATCTGACGGCGATATAATAAAAAAGCTAAATTGGAGAAACATTTAAATAAAGAATTAAAGAAATGAGGAAAGTATGAAAGCACAAAAACCAATTGTCGGAATAATAATGGGAAGTGATTCCGATTTGCCTGTTATGAAAGAAGCGGTAGATGTATTACGACAATTTAAAATTCCATTTGAAGTAAAAGTAATTTCGGCTCATCGTTCACCATACATCTTAGCAGATTTTGCTAGCGAAGCACACAAACGGGGGATGAAAATTATTATTGCCGGAGCCGGTGGGGCAGCGCATCTACCGGGTGTTGCAGCAGCTTTTACACCACTCCCTGTAATTGGTATTCCGGTAAAAGCCAAATCATTAGATGGACTGGATTCACTTCTTTCAATTGTACAAATGCCTGCGGGCGTTCCGGTCGCTACGGTTGGAATTAATCAAGCGAAAAATGCAGGATTGCTAGCAATACAGATGCTCGCGTTAAGCGATAGCAACCTCATGAAGAAAATGATTGCGTATAAAAAATCTCTAAGCGAAGAATCGCAAAAGAAAAACGAAAAACTTAATTTGTAAGAATTTCTTCTTTTAAAATTGATCCAAGCTGTAAAAGCTTTTCTTCTTCAAATTGATTTGCTAATAGCTGTAATCCTATTGGCAAATTGTTTTTATCTTTTCCAATGGGAATGTTGATTCCCGGTATTCCGGCAAGATTTGCCGAAGTAGTGAAGATATCGCTCAGATACATTTCGATTGGATCGGTTGTTTTTTCACCAAACTTAAATGCGGTCGTTGGAGTGGTTGGCGTTAGGAGAACATCAACTTGAGTAAAAACTTTATCAAAATCTTCTTTAATTTTTCTTCTTACTTGCTGCGCCTTTTTGTAGTAAGCATCATAATACCCTGAAGATAACACGTAAGTCCCCAGCATAATTCTACGTTTTACTTCGCTGCCAAATCCTTCGGAACGGGAAGCTTTATACATTTTTGCAAGAGTAGAACTTTGTTTTGAACGATACCCATATCTTGCGCCGTCAAACCGCGCAAGATTTGACGAGGCTTCCGCCGTAGTTAATATATAATACGTTGCAATTGAATACTCAGTGTGTGGAAGAGAAACTTCTTCTACAGAAAAATCCAATTCCTTTAATTTTTGAATTGCAATTTCGATTTGTTCTTTAATTTCAAGAGATAATCCTTCCGCAAAGTATTCTTTCGGAATTCCGATTTTTAATTTTTGCTTTTGATTATTGAGTATCTCCGAATAGGATTTCTTTTCCGTATTCATTGAAGTTGAATCGTTTTTATCGTGTCCCGAAAGGACTTCCAAAATAAGAGCGATATCTTCAATCGAATGTGCAAATGGACCAATCGTATCAAAAGAAGAAGCGAATGCAGTTAATCCAAACCGGGAAACAAGTCCGTACGTTGGTTTTAATCCGTAAATACCACAAAATGCCGCCGGTTGACGGATAGAGCCTCCGGTATCGGTTCCCAATGAAACATCACAAAGATTTGCAGCAACTGCAGCGGCAGAACCTCCGCTCGAACCGCCGGTAACACGGGTTTCATCAACTGGATTTTTTACCAGACCGAATGCTGAATTTTCATTCGAAGAACCCATCGCAAACTCATCACAATTTGTTTTCCCGATGATAATAGCATCTTCGTCAAGTAATTTTTGGACAGCCGTTGCGGTATAAAGAGAAGAAAAATTTTCTAAAATTTTTGAAGAGCAGGTAAGTGGTTTATCTTTAATAGCCAGAACATCTTTTACGGCGATTACCATCCCTGCTAGCTTTCCGAACGAGCCTGATGTGATTTTCTGTTCAACTTCTTTTGCTTTTTGCAGGGCTTCCTCCTTAAAAAGGAAATTGAATGCATTTAAGTTTTTTCTGGTTTCAATTCTTGCAAGGAAGTCCTGAACATTTTCAATTAAAGATAAATTACCTTCTCTTATAAGGCGTAATTTTTCGCTCTGATTTTTATAACCAATCAAAAAAATCCTCTTGCAGTTTTATAGATATAGTGTGGGCAGATTATTTCTTATCGTCAATTGAATTTTTTATTTCTTCTTCAACTTCGTTCAAAGATTTTTTGAAATCTTTAATTCCTTTTCCAACGCTTTGCATCATTTCGGGAAGTTTTTTAGGTCCGAAGAGAAGAAGAGCAACTACTGCAATTACAATTATTTCCGTAGCACCGATATTGCCAAACATAAGTTATTCTTTATTTTCTGATGACTGATTTTTGTCGGAGATTTTCTTTTCGCCTTCTTCGTCTTTCATCGCTTTTTTAAATTCTTTCATTCCTTTTCCAATACCCTGTGCAAGTTCGGGAATTTTTTTAGCGCCAAACAAAAGCACAAGCACAAACATAATAATAAGTATTTCAGGTAGGCCTATATTGCTAAACATGATTGATCCTTCTATTTAATAAAATTTTGTATTAAAGAATTAAAAATTTGCAAACCATCGGTTTTGCCTAGTTGAAGATCACTACTTCTTTCGGGATGCGGCATCATGCCGAAGACATTTCCTTCTTTGTTCATTATGCCGGCGATGTTCATCAGAGAACCGTTTGGATTGTACGCCTCAGAAAATTCCCCTGTCCCGGAAGAATATTTGAAAAGAATTTGATTGTTCTTTTCGAGTGATTTCAATGTTTCATCATCTGTAAAATAATTTCCCTCGCCATGCGCTACCGGGGTCAGCAATGTTTTTTTCTCAAGAGATTTTGTTAAGAGCGAACCTTCGTTTACCGAAGTGATATAAACATCCTTGCAGATAAACTGTAAATTTTTATTTTTAATCAATGCTCCCGGCAACAAACCGGATTCCGTTAAAATTTGAAAGCCATTACAAATGCCGAACACGATTCCGCCTTTATTCGCAAACTCAATTACCGAATTCATGATGGGAGAAAGTTTAGCAACGGCACCTGTTCTAATGTAATCTCCGTAAGAAAATCCACCTGGCAGAATAATCACATCACTATTCTGAATGTCAGTATCTTTGTGCCAGAGATAAACGGTTTCTTGATCCAAAATATGTTTTAAAACATGATAAGCATCGTGATCGCAATTAGAACCGGGAAAAACAACTACGCCGAATTTAAGCTTCATCAATTTTTTCTAAAGTAATTTCAAAATCTTCCATGGTAGGATTACTCAGGAGTTTTGTACAAAACTCGGAGACTTCTTGAGTAGCCATTGCTTCATCTGCAACGTGCACAAGGAATTCAACCTGTTTGTCAATTCTAACGTTTGTGATGTTTTTAAATCCAAGCAACACAGCACCGTGTTCGGCAGCTTTCCCTTGCGGATCTAAGATTGATTTTTTTCGTTTGATTATAACATTTGCTTTATACAATGTAAGCCTTACTCATTTTTTAAACTTCATGTAAACCGAATTAAAAATACCAAAGAGAACTATGAAAAGAAAGATTAAGAAAATTGCTTTTCCTTCTGTTAATAAAAGTGCTGCTAAACTAAGTGCAAAAAAGGAGAAATGAAATGGTTTTTCTTTTACCCCTCGTTTAGTAAAATGGGGTAACGTTTCATACCTGAACCGGCTGACCATCAGAACTGCCAACGTCAGCACGAGTGTAATTGTGTATAGGTTATATGAAGAAGGCAAATAATCGCCTGTTCCAAAGACTAAAATGTATGCAGCGACAGTTAATGCTGCGGTCGGTATGGGCAACCCAACGAAATACTCTTTCTTAAATCCAACCAACTGTGAATTGAACCTTGCAAGCCTAAATGCTCCACATAACAAAAAGATTCCGGCAATAATAATTCCGATAGTGTCTAATCTTTTTAATCCGATTTCATAAATTAAAAAGGCGGGAGCAACACCAAAACTAACAACATCGGAAAGTGAATCAAGTTCAACTCCAAACTGGCTGCTGGATTTTGTAATGCGTGCGGCAACTCCGTCAAGTGCATCAAAGATTGCTGCAGCACCGATCAACCATGCAGCTAAATCATAATTCTGCTGGGCAGTTTCTAATATTGATAAAAATCCAAAAAATATATTTAACGATGTAAACGAATTTGGAAAAATTCGTTTTGTCGGCTTCATGCTTTGTAATGTCATTTCAAACCTAGTGATGATTCAAATAAAATAGTTTCTCCGGCGAAGACTTTATCTCCTTTTTTCAATGAAGTTGAAAAAGTTTCCGGCACAATAACGTCAACTCGACTGCCAAATTTAATCATTCCAAATCTCTTTCCGGCAACAACGCTGTCCCCCAAGGTAAGTTCCGAGACAATTCTTCTAGCGACGAACCCAGCGATTTGTGTAAATAACACCTTTCCGATGTTCCCGGTAATGCCTATTTCATTTCGTTCGTTTTTTTCAGAAGCTTTGTCATCATAAGCAACTAGATATGCTCCTTTGTGATACTGTAAATATTCAACTTTCCCGGTAATCGGAATACGGTTAACATGAACGTTGAGGGGAGACATGAAGATAGAAATTTGTTTGGCTTTCCCTTTGATGAATTTTTCTTCTGTAACATTTTTAACAAAAAGGACTGTCCCGTCTGCCGGTGAGATTACAATATTTTCCCCGGTTGGAGTTGTCCGATCAGGATCGCGAAAAAAATTAAGAGTAAATACCAGTAAAAAAATAATCAGTACCGACAGGATAATTCTGACCGGGATCGAATTAATGAAAAAACTTGTCGCAGCAAGTATAAGGCAAATAATTAAAACCAAACTTATGGTTGAATATCCATATTTTGTAAACATTTAATGTTGAACGCTTTCTTGAAAAAGTTCTAAATATTTTTTAATTGATGAAGGAGTTGTAATCTCAAACTCTTTTTCCGGCGCATCTTTGAGATGAAGTTTTATCAGGTGTGGACAGAATTGACCCATCAAAACAACTTTTTCTCCACTCTTTCCGAAAGTACACCGCATTTCACTTAGGAGAAGATTTCTTCTCTCAAAAAAAGATTTAAGGATGACGTTAACCTTAGTAGCTATTCTTCCCATCATTTTAAAATCTGCTAAAGGAAGAATATTAAAAGAAATAATATGATGCTCGTTTAATTGATAATTTGAATCCGCGGTTAAATAATTTTCAAACAGTGGAACTTGAAGCGGTGCGTTTTTTTCCAGAGCAAATATTCTAGACAAATCAGTACTGCTTGTATTGAGAATTTTTATATATACCGGAAACTCAACAGTAGGTGAAAATTTTAAAGAACCATTCTCAAGAACATGCTCAAACGCCGTGGGGATATTATATCCCTTTATATAGTCATGAAAAAAAGCATTTGTCTTGGCGGAAAGTTCTCCGTAGCCTTTTATCTTTTTCCTGGTCTTTTCGTTGATAACAAAAAAATCATCAAACACTAATTCTGTAACGATTTTGTTTCTTCCTTTATTGTTTGAAATTTTGATAGTACAATATAAATGATGTTTAGGAAAAAATTATAAAAAAATAATAAAATCAAAGTATAAAAAGTCGATTGATTGTTTTATATTTGCACGAAAATTAATACAAATGCTTAAAAATAGTTCGGAGGTTCAATGAAAGGTGGAATGCAGGATATGCTTCGCCAGGTTCAAAAATTACAGGAAGAAATGCAAAAGACCCAGGCTGGGTTAGCCAACAAGACCGTTACCGCTGAAGCCGGCGGTGGAATAATTAAAGCGGTTGCAAGCGGAAGTAAGAAAATTGTCTCGATTGAGATTGACAAACAGGTTATTAATCCTGACGAGAAAGAGTTTTTAGAAGACTTGGTCGTTGCTGCTGTAAACAAAGCTTTGGAAGCCGCAGAGAAAATGTCTGAAGACGAAATGGGAAAACTGACAAAAGGTATGATCCCTCCAGGTTTAAACATCCCGGGGTTTTAGGTGAATATTTCCGAGCCATTACAGATTGCTATCGAGGAATTCAGCAAATTTCCGGGGATCGGGAAGAAAACCGCTCAGAGATTGTCTCTTTATCTTTTGAAAAAGCCAATTGGAGAAGTTGAACAATTTATTGAAGCGATTTATAACCTGAAACATAAATTAAAATTTTGTTCGATCTGTTTTAATATAACTGAATTTGATGTTTGCGAGATTTGTTCAAGCCCGAAAAGAGACAATTCAGTTATTTGTATAGTCGAAGAACCAAGCGATATCATCGCTATAGAACGAACGAACGAATTTAACGGTGTTTATCATGTCCTTTCCGGAGTGCTGTCACCGTTGAGTGGAATTGGGCCTGAGTCGCTTAAAATTAATGAACTTCTGAAGAGACTTAAAACTCAGGACGTGACTGAAATTATTTTAGCTTTAAATCCCGATACAGAAGGTGATGCCACCTCACTTTATCTTGGGAAACTACTTCAACCGCTAAATATTAAAGTGACTAGAATTGCGCGCGGTTTACCGATTGGAGGCGACTTAGAGTTTGCCGATGAAGCTACTATCGCTCGGGCTGTTTCCAATAGAGGTCTCCTTTAATGAAGTTATGGTTTGAAGAGTGGTTTGAGTCTGAAGAATATCTAACTGTTTACAAACATAGAAATGATGAAGAAGCGGAAACTTTAATTTCTTTTCTTCTCAAAAAAGTTGCTCTCGCAAGTGGGGCAAAAGTTTTAGACCTAGGCTGCGGAGCCGGTAGACACGCATTAGTATTGGCGAGTTTGGGTTTTGATGTTACCGGGGTTGATCAGAGCGCAAAACTTCTTTCGGTAGCGGAGGAGGATGCAAAAAAAAATGGTTTGCATGCAACGTTCATTAAAGCAGATATTCGCAATGTTCCTTTTCCTGAAACATTCGACTTAATCCTAAATGTATTTACAAGTTTCGGTTATTTCGATGATGATGCAGATAATTTTGCAATTTTTACTAATATCGAAAAACTTCTTTCTAGAGACGGCGTTTTTATTTTTGATTTTTTGAATGCTGAATATGTAAAAAAGAATTTAATTCCTTTTTCAAGCGATGTGATTGATGGAATGACTATTGAACAATCAAGAAAGATAACGGGAAAGAACGTAGTAAAAGAAATTGTGCTTCTCAAAAATGGAAAGAAGAATAATTTTCGTGAGTCGGTTCGGCTTTATTCTAAAACTGATTTACTAACTGCATTGGATAGAAATAATTTGTCGGTTGAAATGATATTTGGAAGTTATAGTGGAGAACCATTTGATGAGAAATCGTCATCCAGATTAATACTCTTATGCAAAAAGAAAAAGTAATATTTCTTCTCCTTATCATCATTTTTTTTGAAGGCTGTGATCTGTTCAATACCCGAACGCCGGAACAACCCGACCAACCAAGGGCAAATTATGAAGTGGCTGTTTCTCCTGAAATTCTCTTAAAAAATTTTACAAATGCTTTAGCCGAAAAAAATGTACAAAACTATTTAAATTGTTTTTCAGACTCTGCTTTTTCCGGAAAAGAATATCAATTTATTCCTTCCGCAGGTTCAAGTTCGCTTTACCCGGTCTTGCTTGACGGTTGGTCAAAGAAAAGCGAAGAACAATTTTTCAATAATTTACTTTCTCATATTGAACAAGATTTGCCAATTACTTTTACAAAGAGCAATGAGAATTCTTCCTTTTCAGGTGATAATAGTATTGTTTATACAGCCAGCTATTTTCTTGTCGTTCCTCATAATGATGAGATCCCGAAAAATTTTGAAGGAGAACTCCAGTTTAATTTGATTCGTGATTCGCGCCAGGTTTGGACGATTTATTTGTGGCGCGACATTAAAAGTTCGCAAAACGCAAGTTGGAGCGAACTAAAAGGTTTTTATTCGCCAAATTGAGATGAAAAAAATTATATCTATTTTATTTCTTGTAATCAGCATCGTTGGCTGCAAAAATCCATTTGCTCCGGCTTTAGATGAAACTGAAACAGTCGGATCGGCAGTTGGTGATCTGACAAAAATTGATGGAGTTTTTCAGAGTTTGCAGTATGCCTACACGTTTCGTGATACTACAATTTACGGACAAGTTCTTGGAGACGATTTTTTGTTCACCTACCGGGATTATGACTTAAGTTTTGATGTAAGCTGGGGAAGAGAAGAAGAGATGAAAGTGACGCACGGGCTTTTTCAAAATGCGGAAAGGCTTGACCTAATCTGGAATAATATCATCGCTTCAACCGAAGACTCTTCCGAAGCAAATATCGTCAGGGGATTCAACCTAACGATAACTTTTAATCCCACAGATATCGTTCGCATTGACGGCAGAGTAAATTTAAACTTAAAAAAACAAACTTCCTCCGGGAAATGGAAATTAATAAGATGGATAGACGAATCGAATTTCTGACATGATACCGTTTTTAATCAAAGAAGCTATCCGGTCAAACCGGAGAGCGAAATTATCATTTCTTTTTTCATTAAGTTCAACAACAGTTGGATTATTATTAATTGCTATTTCTCTTCTCTCCGTTAAAATTTCTCGTTCTATCGAAACATATTTGCAAAACCAATTTGAGATACAAGTTTATCTAAAAGAAGGGTTAACCTCGGTTCAACAAGAAAATCTAAAAAGTGATTTGAAAAAATTGAAGAATGTTCAATCAATCGAATTTGTTTCAAAAGACAAAGCCGCCGAAAAATTTGTAAAAGAAACTGGGGAAGATTTTAGAACGATCCTTGATTATAATCCATTGCCAGCAAGTTTTATTGTTAAAACCGGGGAAAGTGAAAATATAGATTATCCTTTGCTCTTAAAAAGTATCAAAAAGTTTAAAGAAGTTGATGATGCAGTTTTTCCGAATGCGATGTACGAAAAAATGCTCTTTTATTTGAAAACTTTTCAGAAATATGTTACAGGACTTGGAATCCTACTCTCGCTGATTGCTTTTTATGTTATCTTTTCGACAATCCGTTTAATTATTGAAAGCAGGAAAGAAGAAATTGAGACGATGAAATTGGTCGGTGGCTCGCTTTTTACCATTAAATTACCACTGTTATTGAACGGAGTGATTATCGGACTCGTCTCCGGTTTTCTAGCCATTTCTATTCTTTATGGATTAGAGACTTTTATTCGGATGTACTTCTTAAGTCAATTCCCTAATCTTTTAAAGAGCACATATGTTTTATTAATTCTAGGTCCGTCATTGGGTTTATTAAGCAGTCTTTTTGCCTCGTGGAAAATCTCGTTAAAATTATGATCGGTAACTTTTGTTGAGTTATAGCTATTTACTATCTTACACACAAAATTTGGGAAAATAATTGAATATGAGTGGTTATTTCTTTTACGGTGGTGCTAATTATTGGCACTCAAAAGCAAGAACCCGGTTCCCAAAATCATGAAAATCAACTTGAAACTTTTTATTCATTCCGAATCAATGAGAAATACTTTTCCAGCGAAAGATATCAAAGTAATTAATAGGAGAAATTTATTTCTTCTTTATTTTTGGGGGATGCTTCTTTTCTCACAGTTTTTTTCTTCGCAAATTCTTGCTCAAGATGAAGATAAGAATGTAATACATTCTCTTACTCAAAATACGGGTTATATCAATCCCGACTCATACCTCGTTGGACCTGGAGATAGTCTTGTTGTTTTAATTAAGGGAATGGATGAAATTGTCTGGAAAGTAAACATCAATCATGAAGGATCTATCTACATTCCAAAAGTAGGTGAAATAAATTTAAAGGAAAATTCATTATCCGAAGCCAAAAAGAAGATAGAGAATTCGATTAAAAAGTATTACAAGAATGTTGAAATCTTTGTTTCGTTAGCTGAGATTCGAAAAATTAAAGTTGGACTCTTTGGCGATGTCAAAAAGCCAAGTGTTATCTTTTTATTTGCAAATGCTACACTTAGCGATTTACTAATGAATTCAGCACTGCTAAATACTACGGCAGATCTACGAAATGTTAAGATTGTCAGTGACAACAAAGCAATCCATTATTATGATTTTATCTCCTTCATCAGGACAAATGAGAAAAATCAAAATCCTTCCCTACATGATGGAGATTTTATTTATGTTGATAAAGGAGATAAAACTATATCCATTCTTGGGAAAGTAAAATTTCCCGACAACTACAACTTTAAACCAAACGAAACGGCTTTCGATGCGATTAATCTTGCCGGAGGATTTTTAACTGATGCAAAAAAAGATTCTCTTGAAATCATTCGGTTTGCTGAGGATAATAAAACTCAAAAAAGTTTATTTTTATCTCTAGAAGAATCCCGGGGAATTATTCTTGAGAATAAAGACAAATTAATCGTACGAGGTCTCCCTGAATTTTTATTAGATGAAATAGTAATAGTTAAAGGATTTGTGAAATATCCTGGGGTTTATAAAATTAAAGATGGTGAAACTAAATTAAGTGAAATTATTCATCTCGCAGGTGATTTTCTTCCGAAAGCTTCGTTGTCCGATGCAACCTTGTTCCGTAAAACGTTGAGCGATACTACTGATGTAGAATTTGAGCGGTTAAAAATTCTGGCGCGGAAAGATATGACCGATGATGAATATGATTATCTTAAAGCAAATGCTCGTCAGCCAAAGGGAAAAGTTGTTGTTAATTTTAAGGAGATATTTGAAAGAGGGAATAAAAGCGACGACATAGTGCTTCGAAAAAATGATGTAATATATGTTCCCGAGAAAAGAGATTATATAAATTTAATTGGACAGGTTGTTGAGCCCGGGAAAATTCCTTTTGATAAAAATATGAAAGTAAAAGATTATATCGAATTAGCGGGAGGTTTTGGCTGGCGCGCTGTTGAGTCAGATGTACGCGTTGTGCGTGCAAATTCAGGCGAGTGGGTTGATGAAGACGATGTAAAAGAATTATATCCTGGAGATATAATTTGGGTCCCGGAAAATCCACCGGCTCCAAAGTTTTGGGATTTTACAAAAGATGCATTGTTTATAGTTGGACAGGTTGCAATGGTTGTAACTGCTGCGGTTGCTATAATTGTTACTTCAAGGAGGTAGCCATTGAATTTTAATGATTTATTGCGAATTGCTCTAATACATCGAAAAAAAATATTTTCTGTAACTTTAATCGGCACTTTTGTTTATGCCTTATTGTTGATTATTGTTTATCCGGTCTCTTTTTCTTCGGGGATTTCTATTTTACCTCCCGAAAAAAATAGTACAAATGGTTTATCAAGTTTACTGCAAGCTACTGAAATTGCTGGAATTCCAAATTTAAATATGTCAGGCGCAAATTCACAACTTTATGCAGAGATAGTTAAAAGTAGAACCGCAGCGGAATATGTAGTTTCAAAGTTGAAGTTACGTGAGTATTTAGGTGCAAAAACCGATGAGGAAGCTGCCTACAAATTGATGAAATTGCTTTCAATTGATGTGACCAAAGAAGGGATTATCGAGTTCTCTGTGCCGGTCTCAACATCGTTATTTGGGAGGATTTTATCGCAAACAGATTCTATCCGAAATCTTTCGGCTAGCATTACTAATACTTATGCTGAAGCACTGGACAAAATCAATCGCGAAAAACTTTCGAGCAAAGCCAAGAAAGCACGAATTTACATTGAAGAACAGTTGACTGAAATCAAAGCTCAGCTTGATAGTTCCGAAACCGCTCTGATGGAATTTCAAAAAAAGAATAAAACGATTTCTTTACCCGAACAAATGAAAGCCGGAATTGAAACTGCGGCGAAAATAAAGAGCGAAATGATTTCGACAGAAATTAATTTAGGGTTGCTCTCAAAAAATTTAAATGAAAACAATCCCTCAATTATTTCTTTACGTTCACGGCATGAACAGTTGAAAGACCAACTACAAAAATTAGCATCTTTGAACGAAGATGTACTCCTTTCTTTTTCAGATGCGCCATCATTAGCCGCTAAATTGTCAAGTCTTGTTAGAGATGTTAAAATATTTAATGAAGTTTATTTGATGCTTCAGCAACAATATTTCAAAGAAAAAATTCAGGAAAACAAGGATCTTCCAACCGTGGAAATTCTTGATGCAGCAATTCCTCCCGAGAAATCTTCTTCGCCGCAGATAGTGTTTTCAACATTACTTGCAGCAGTCTTTTTCTTTCTTTTTTCACTGTTTATTTCAGCTTTTCAATCAAAAGATATGTTCAACTATATTAAAAAAAGTATAAAAGTATGACTCAAAAAACAGCCGTTGTAACCGGTGGTGCCGGTTTTCTAGGTTCTCATCTTTGTGATAGATTGCTTTTAGAAGGAATGAAAGTTATCTGTATTGATAATTTGTTAACCGGGAATCTTAATAATATTAGCCACTTATTCGGCAATGAAAATTTTTCTTTTCTAAAACATGATATTACGAATTTTATTTTTGTCCCGGGAAATGTTGATTACATCTTACACTTTGCTTCGCCTGCAAGCCCAATTGACTACTTAAAACTTCCTATACAAACCTTAAAAGTTGGTTCATTAGGAACTCACAAAGTTTTAGGGTTAGCGAAAGAAAAAAAGGCTAGAATTCTCTTAGCGTCAACATCTGAGGTTTATGGCGATCCAGAAATTCACCCGCAAGAAGAAACCTATTGGGGAAATGTAAATCCTATTGGTCCGCGCGGGGTTTATGACGAAGCAAAACGTTTTGCGGAAGCAATAACAATGGCTTACCATCGCTATCATGGTGTAGAAACTCGAATTGTCAGAATCTTTAATACTTACGGACCACGCATGCGCCTGGATGATGGACGTGCATTGCCTGCTTTTGTGGGTCAAGCGTTACGCGGGCAAGATATAACGGTTTTTGGAGATGGTTCCCAAACCCGTAGCTTTTGTTATGTCTCCGATTTAGTTGAAGGAATTTATAGACTATTGCTTTCCGATGAAGTCGATCCTGTTAACATAGGTAATCCAAGCGAAATCACGATTAAGCAATTCGCTGAAGAAGTCTTGAAAATAATGGACTCGAAAAGTAAAATTATTTATCAACCTTTACCTCAAGATGATCCAAAAGTGCGACAACCAAATATTGAAAAAGCGAAACGGATTTTGGGATGGCAACCAAAGATTGATCGCGCAGATGGTTTGAAGATTACGATAGAGTATTTCAAGAACCTTGTGTTACCTTAATTTAAGATGCCAAAAAAATTCTTTTTAACGGTTACCGGGGCTTCATTAATTATAATTTTCTTTGGTGTACTGAATAAAATTTTCGGAATGTTTCGCGAAATTATTTTCGCCCATAGTTTTGGGCTAGGCCAGTCTTTTGAACTGTATTTGTTAAGTATTGTAATTCCAACCGTGATAAACACCTTTATTTTATATGTTGGACAAAATTTTTTCATCCCTCAGTATAATAAAACCAAAAGCCAGAGCGGAGAAGCCGGGGCGAGGATTTTCTTCAACAAAGCGATTGCCCTCTTTTTTATTTTAAGTTTATTGATCGCCTTAGGACTTTTTCTTTTCTCTGATTCTCTTATCAAACTATTCACCCATGGAGTAACCCCAGTCGATTTTTCTATCGCAAAAAATATTTTACAGATTATTCTTTTAACTGTTCCGTTAAACGGATTGATCGCTATTATATCAGCATATCTTCAGGCTGAATATAATTTTAAGAACGCAGTTATATCGCAATTATTTCTTAATCTTAGTATTATTGTCGTAGTACTTTTGTTTACCGCAAAATTTAATATTTACTCTATTCCCATCGGATTCTTTATTGGCACATTACTTCAAACCATATATCTTTTTGTTTTTGTTAGGGACAAAATCCATTTTCAAGATTTAGTTCATGGAAAGATTAGTTTTTTCAAACAATTCCCAATACAGATTTTTCTTATCACAGTATTTATTGAACTGCTCGGGCAATTATACGTTTTTATCGACCGGCTGTTTTATTCCTCTGTTCCACAAGGTGGTATTGCGGCGCTAAACTATGCAACAACAGTTTATCTTATCCCTGTCTCAATTTTATCAATGGCATTCTCCACTGCCATTTTCTCAAAATTTTCTGAAACGTTCTCTACCGGCAAAATTTATGAAACGGAAAATTCATTTTACTCTTCACTGCGGATAACCTTCTTTTTTTTCGTCCCTTCAGCTGTCGTATTTATCTTTTATGCTCAACCGGTGATTGAACTATTTTATCATCGAGGGGCTTTTAACGCTAAAGATGTGACTATGACTGCGGATGTATTGACGATATACGGTCTCAGTCTTGTTTTTCTTGCGGCTTATGGAATCATCAACAAATTATTGTTTGGAGTTGCAGCAGTGAAGTTGTTATTGTTAAGTTCGGTTTCAGTTATCGTGATTAAAATAATTGCGAGCTTACTTTTAGTTGAAAAATATCAACAAAACGGATTAGCCGCCGCATCAACAATAAGTTATTTTTTCTATTTCTTATTTGGAGGAGCAATTGTTATTAATAAATTGCATTTAAAAAAAATGAACTTAGTATCCAGTGCATTTTTACTTTCTTGTGCCAATGCCGGGTTATCGTTTACAGTAGTTGAATTACTATTTCGGTATCTCTTGCTAGGTGGAATAGCTATTTCAGTGTTGAAAATAATATTCTTCTTTATTATTTATTTGGTAAACGCTTTACTAATCAAAGACGAAACGATAGCTATTGCTAAGGACTTATTTCTCAAAGCGCGGGAGTATCTCTTCGCATGAGTCAAATAGAAATCATTCCTCTGGTAGAAAAATTTTATCCGGTCAAATTATTTGTCAAAGCATTGGTGTGGAGCTACTGTAAGATCGCAAGATTAAATATTCTTAAGAATTCAGCTGCAGATAGAGTCGTTGTGATTTCGTTGCATAGAATAGGTGATTCAATATTTACTACTTATGCAATAAAGAAAATCGTAGAGTTTTATAAAGATAAATCCATTTCAATTATTTGTTTTTCCGAAACAAAAGTGATATTTCAAATGTCATTTCCTTCAGTTGAAATCTTGGCAATTCCACATACTTTTTTCTGGCATGGTAGAATCGCTACTAGGGAAGCAAAAAGTATATTGCGTGGAGCGAATGCTGAAATAATTTATGATTTGACAGGTGCCATAACTTCTGCGACATTAATAGCATCTTCGTCTACAAAAAAAATCATCGGAATGAACTTAGAGTATTTCGAACCTCTTTATGATTATTATGCTCCAATCAGAACAAAACCTCACTTGATTGATACCTATCTAGATGTTGTAAAATTGGTTATTCCTGTCGAAAATAATTTTACTTTTGAATTTCCAATTGTAGCGAGCGAGACAAATAAAATATTGATCCATCCGCATGCCGGTTGGAAAGCAAAGGAATGGGGGATTAACAAATATTTCGAGTTAGCACAACGACTATCGTCTCAATATGAAGTTGAATTTATTACCGAGGTAAACTCGTTGTCTAAGGACGATAAAAAAGTTATTTGCGAAAATTTTAGATTGATAGAAACAAAGTCAGTTAAGGATTTAATCGAACAGACCAGAGATTGTTCTGCATTTATAGGCAACGATTCAGGACCGGTATATATCGCAAATTTGTTAGGTAAACCGACTTTCACGATTTACGGACCGACAAATTCTGAATATTCAAAACCGTTTGGGGAACATCATGCTGAAATTCATCAAGAAATTTCATGTTCTCCAATTGCTACGCAATATTGTTTTACCGATGCCGGCAGAAAATGTCCTGATTATATTTGTATGCGCAATTTGACCGTAGATGAAGTATATAATGAAATATTAGATTTTCTTAGTAAAGAAAAAATCCCAAAATGTGTAATCTAGATAGAGAAAATAAATAGGAAAAATTTTATGGCGTTCCTTCTAACATTAAAGAAATATCTGCCTGTGAAACTATGGAAATTTGGCGCCGACGTAAAAAAAAATTACTATAAATGGCAATATCTTCGAGGGAAAAGACCAAGGATTGAAGCTGAAACTTCCAAAGCATTTCAAAGAAGAGAAAAGGAAGATTTTTTCAAAAAGTATTGTATGGGAAGAGGATTAGATATTGGTTTCGGTGGAGATCTAATTACCCCTTCGGCTCAAGGATATGATTTTGAACATGGTGATGCACAACTGCTAAGCAATGTCCGGAACGAGAGCTATGATTTTGTTTATTCCTCTCATACATTAGAACATCTTGAGAATGTGGAGACAGCTCTAAAAAATTGGTTTCGAGTGGTAAAAAAAAATGGATACTTGATTCTTTATATTCCGCACCGTGATTTGTATGAAAAAAAACAAACTTTACCTTCACGATTTAATGATAACCATAAGCATTATTTCCTTCTTGAAAAGGACGAAGCCCCTGACACTCTTGGAATATTGCCTTTAATAGAACGAGCCTTAACCGGTTATGCAATTGTTTATGCAAAAGAATGTTCTGCAGGACACACGATTATTGATCCGCTGCTTCATAGCAACGGTGAGTTCTCGATTGAAGTAGTAATTATGAAAACTAAATAAAGGTTGCCAATCTAAAACATGACTTAATTATGATAATTGTATAATACGTTGCTAAGAGTCTTATTTCAATTACTATATTGTTTTCTGCATGATTAATGATTTGTAGATATTTATATCATAAACCAAGTCGTGTCCTATATTTGAATTGAGAATTTTAGATTTTAATTTGCTTCTATATATTTTAGAATATAAAATTATTTAAGAGGAATGATATTTTGAAAAATTTTGCAATCACTGGTCTTGCTGGGTACATTGCTCCAAGACATTTGCAAGCCATAAAAGAAACCGGCAATCTTCTAGTTGCTGCAATGGACACACATGATTCCGTTGGAGTGTTGGATAAATATTTTCCGAACGCAAGTTTTTTTACCGAATACGAAAGATTCGATAGACATTTGGAGAAACTAAAAAGAAGCGATGCCGGAAATAAAATTGATTACTTAAGTGTCTGTTCTCCCAATCATTTGCACGACGCCCATATCAGATTAGCGTTGCGTGTTGGAGCTGATGCTATTTGTGAAAAACCTCTTGTCTTAAATCCATGGAATTTAGATGCATTAAGTTTGTTAGAAAAAGAATATGAAAAAAAAATCTACTCTGTTTTGCAACTTAGATTGCACAATTCCTTGATCAACTTAAAAGATACAATCCTAAATCAATCAAAAAAGGAAAAGTATGATGTTGAGTTGACATATATTACTTCTAGGGGAATGTGGTATGATTATTCATGGAAGGGCAACATAGAAAAGTCGGGTGGCATTGCAACAAACATCGGAATTCATTTTTTTGATTTGTTAATATGGCTATTTGGCGGTGTAAAAAACTATGAAGTCCAACTTTCGGAAAAAAGAAGAATGGGGGGATTTATTGAATTAGAAAATGCGAACATTCGGTGGTATTTATCGATAAACTTTGAAGATTTACCGGATGCTGTCAAGACCCAAAGCAAATCTACCTTTAGATCTATAAAAGTTGATTCTAAAGAGATTGAATTCACCGAAGGTTTTACCGATCTTCATACTCGAACATATGACAAAATATTACATCACCAAGGATTTGGGATTGAGGATGCAAGAGATTCCATAGAATTAGTTCATAAAATCCGAAACGCCAAACTTTCTTACAAATCAGACAAAGAAATGATACATTACAACACTAAAAGATATTTAGGAGTAATTTAAAAATGAGTTTTTATAAACATGAATCGGCTTTTATTGATGAGAATGTTGAAATAGGTGAAGGGACAAAAGTTTGGCATTTTTGTCATATCCAATCCGGTGCGAAGATTGGGAAAAACTGCGTCTTTGGGCAAAACGTGAATGTTGCCAATAATGTTAAAATTGGAAATTATTGCAAAATACAGAACAATGTTTCGATCTATGAAGGGGTTGAACTTCAAGACTATGTTTTTTGCGGACCATCAATGGTCTTCACTAATATTCTTGATCCTAAATGTAAATATCCGCAGGTTGGCGCACAGTATTATATAAAAACTTTAGTTAAAGAAGGCGCATCTATAGGAGCTAACGCTACCATTGTTTGTGGACGCACCTTGGGCAGGCACTGTTTGGTAGGAGCTGGTTCGGTGATCACTAAAGATATTCCAGATTATGCACTCGTAGTTGGTAATCCCGGCAAAATAATTGGATGGGTGAGTGAAGCAGGAGTTAGATTGATCTTTGACGACAATGGATTTGCTTTATGCAGCAAAAGCAGGATAAAATATAAATTAGTAAATAACAGAGTTGTTGAAGTTGATACTAAAGCCTAAACACTAAATTGAAACTCTTTAAAATACAAAACAATTATTTTGTTCCTTGGATACTTACAGCACTCGTTTTGCTAACGCTTCAACCATTTTTAGATATCGTAGTTGCGTTGGTCTCCTTTTTCTTATTCTTTTTATTGGCAAAAAACAAAAAAGAACTTATTTTCATTTTCGTTATTATTTCGTCTTTAGTTCTTACGACCACAATTAGTCCGACGCTCCGGGTAATTATTCAAATTCTAGATTATTCGTTATTAATCTTTGTTTTTCTGAAACAATATCAATTCCAAATCCACGAGTTTCCTCGTCCACCCCGCGAGATAGTTACTTATCTCCTCTTACTTCTTTCATTAATGGTGATGTCTTCAATTCACTCATCACATATTATTTTAGGATTTGAACAAATTGGGAGGACGATATTATTTTTTTTCTTAGTCTATCTTTTGTATGCATTAATTAATGATGAGAACGAAATCAAGGTTTATTTAGTCGCCTTATTTATTGTTGCGCTAATTTATATGTTTTTTTTGATTTACGAGTTTGCGCGGTTTGATTTTAATCTTCTTGCACTTAACCTAAATGGCTTTGATGAAAGTGGAAGTGCCTATATTCATAAGAATGCACTTGGCTCATTCTTTGTGATGACGATTCTTCTTCTTTTGAGTTTTTCTTTCAACAAGGATTATGTACATATCAGGAAATGGTTCTTCCTTCTTATTTCATTTTTTATGCTTGGATTAGTAATAACGAATGCGCGAGGTGCAATAATGGCTTTATTTGCCGGGATTGTATTTCTGATCTATGTGCTAAATAAAAAATATCTAAAATATCTAGTCGGAGTATTACTAGTACTGGGAGTTCTTTTTATTCTCTTGCCTTTTCAAGAATATATCGACCTTTATTTTCGTTTTGAGAAAATTTCCACGGGAAGAGATTTTATCCTTTCATCAACATGGAATGTTATTAGAGATAATTGGATTTTCGGAACGGGACCGGCGGCAACAAGGTTTGAGATGTATAAAACCATGCCTTATATGTTTGGCAGTTCGGCAGAACTTTTTTTACGCCATCATTTTTATCAGATCGAATTTGGGCATGCCCATAATTTTTATTTATTCTTTTTTTCTGATTTGGGAATTCTAGGTTTTCTTCTTTCCTTGGTTCTGCCGGTTCTATTTTTAAAAATTTCTTTCAAAACAATTTCTATTTTGCATAACGAAAAAAAAGGACTATACTATTTGTCAATTGGAATTGCAGCATTCGGAATATCGATGTTTGTTCGTGCAACAATTGAGTGGGCCGGATTAATCAGCTATGGAACAATTGGTTATGATCTTCCGTTTTGGCTTTTGTTCAGCATTCAGCTGTTATTATATCAGAACTGTATAGGAAGAAGAAATAAATCAGTGACAATTCCTAAAACAAAATGGGAGAGTATCAAAGGATGAAAGTTCTTCTTGTCTCAGATATTAGATCATCTCATACAGTAAAATGGGCGAATACTTTATCCCAACGAGGAGTTGATGTGCGTGTATTCGGATTATTCTTAAATTCTAATTCAGAATATTTACCTAATATAAAAATAGATTCAATAGATTTACCGAATTCAGTAAATCGGAAGAAAGATGGTAATATTGAAAAATTAATTTATCTCTATGCCCTCCCTAAGCTTAAAAAAATAATTTCAAATTATCAACCCGATATTATTCATGCTCATTATGTTTCCAGCTATGGACTTCTTGCTGCATTAACAAATTTTCATCCATTTGTTGCAAGTGTTTGGGGAAATGATGTATTTGATTTCCCCAAAATATCATTTGTTCATAAAAAATTATTCAAATTTGTTTTAAAAAGAGCAGATATTATTTTGTCAACCAGTCATATTATGGCCGCCGAGACATCTAATTATACTAACAAAGTGATTGAAGTTCTTCCTTTTGGAATTGATATTAAAGAGTTTATACCAATTTCAAAAAAAGCCGATAACCATATTGCCATAGGGGCAATTAAATCGTTAGAAAATCATTATGGGTTAGACACTCTTATTGAAGCATTTAGTATAGTTAAAAGTAAATCGGGGATGTCAAAAAACATCACACTGTCTTTAATTGGCGGCGGTTCGTTGGAAGATAAATTAAAGAAATTAGTTCAAAGTTTTAGGCTGGAGGATAGCGTTAGCATAACAGGGCAGGTGCCCTATTCCGAAGTTCTAAGCTATCATCAAGGATTTGATATTGAAGTATATCTTTCAAACAAGGAAAGTTTTGGTGTTTCAATATTGGAAGCAATGGCATGCGGAAATGCTGTTATTGTTTCTGATATAGGAGGACTTCCTGAACTTGTTGAAAATTTGAAAACGGGTTTTATCGTAGCAGCTAAGAACCCCTATAAAACTGCGGAAATTATTTTGCAATTAATAGATGATCCAAATTTACGAATTCGTATCGGAAGAAATGCTCGGGAGAAGGTTGTAAGTGACTATAATTGGGACGCAAATGTGAAAAGGATGATTGCTATTTACAATAATTTATTGAAAAGGGAGTAACAATAAATGTGCGGAATATTTTGTGCTTTATCGTTGAATAGAAGATTTAATGAGAATGATTTCAGTAAATTTAAAATGTTGACAAATTTAGTTGCCTATCGTGGCCCGGACGGAGCAGGTTTTTTAGGTATCAATTCGGCAAATAGAGATATTGACCAATCTAATTTTAATATTTTTCTCGGACACAGACGATTATCAATCATTGATTTAAGTGAATCTAGCAATCAACCAATGACCATCGATGGATATACTATTATTTTTAATGGAGAAATCTTTAATTACATTGAATTGAGGAGAGAACTAAAAAGAAAAGGGGAAGTATTTTTAACTAATTCTGATACAGAAGTAATAATAAAAATTTACAAAATTTATGGTGAAAAAGGATTTACTCAGTTAAATGGAATGTGGGCGTTCATTATTGTGGATCTCGAGAATCAAAGAATCGTAATTAGTCGAGATAGATTTTCGATCAAACCGTTGTTTTATCACAAGCAGAATGAGAATTTCTATTTTGCAAGCGAGATAAAGCAACTTTTGCCGTTAATAACGGGATTGCAAGTGGATTTGGAGATGTTGAACCTTTTTTTGTTGAACGGGATTTCCGATCATACCGAGAGAACTTTTTTTAAAGATATACTAAGAGTTCTACCTAGAACAAATATTATTATCAATTTAGATAATAAAAAATTATCGTATGAAAAATATTGGGAATTTAACAGGGAAGAAATAAACGAGAAAAATATTTCCACCCAGTTTATGTATTTAATGGAAGACAGTATTAAAATAAGATTACGATCAGATGTTAAAGTTGGTTCACTCCTTAGTGGCGGATTAGATTCCTCTTTAATAACTTCATTGTCGAATAAATTGACCGGCAAGGATATTGATTCATATTCCGTTGTATCAGATTCCGTTGAGGCGAGCGAAGAGTTTTTTGTCGATTTGTTAGTGAGTAGCCAAAAGATTAGTAACAAAAAACTATCTTTTCAGTATCATGATGTTATAAAAAATATTGAAAGTGTAATTCAATTCCAGGATGAACCTTTCGGGTCACTTAGTATAATCGCACAATTTTTATTATATGAATTAATACAAACTAAGTCTGATTTAAAAGTTGTATTAAGTGGACAAGGAAGTGACGAACTCTACTTTGGTTATCTACGGCATTACTTCTTTTATTTGAAAAATTTAAAGCAGAATAAACGGTACTTAGACTTATTTATAAATATTTATTATTCGTTGATCAAAAGAACTACTATTAGTCAATTTGCGATTCGATCCGCAAAAAATTATTCAACTTCGTTGCTGAACACCGGGAAAAGTTTTTTGCAAAATAAATACAAATTTGATTATGGTTATAATACTAATGATTTTCACGACATTCATGTTAAAGACATTGAGAATTACTCCATCCCTATTTTAGCGAGATATGAGGATCGAAACTCTATGGCTCACTCCATAGAATCTAGAGTCCCATTTCTTGATCATAGATTAGTTGAATTTTCCATAAATTTGCCTATACAGTATAAAATCAAAAATGGATGGAATAAAAATATTTTAAGAGAAAGTTTTGAAGAACTTCCTGCTGAAATTCGTTGGAGAAAAGATAAAAAAGGATTCACCGTACCCGAATCTCAATGGCTAAAAGTTGAGTTGAAAGATTACATAGAAAATGTTTTTAAAAATAGTCTACTTGAAGAATTGGGATGTATTAACAAAAAATCTTTTTTAAATTATTATGCTAGTTTTCTAGGCGGAAGTAGATTTATCCATCACTTCGATATCTCTAGAATTTTGATAGCAGAATTATGGTTAAAAAAAGTTGTCTACAAATAACTATATAGTAAAAGAAATAAAAAAAGAGAATTTCTCTTCAATTTATAAAATTCACAAAGAGACTTTTGATAAGACTCATTTTCTGAGTTATCTTAAAGAAAATCTTTTAGTAAAATACTATGAAAAGCTAATTATCTATAACAAATATTGTTACATGATAGCTAACGAAAAAGAAAATGAAATTAATGGTTTTTTATTTGCCGGTTATAAAACTCATTTTGCACTGAATGAGTTTACAAAGGAAAATAAATTTAGTATTATATTCGCTTTACTATCGCATCCGAAATTTATAGTTGAAAAAATTAAACTTGTTTTAGCTAAACAATTTAATCCAAAATTAGAGCTTAAGGCTGATTTACGATTAATAATTATTGGAGTTTCAACTCAATTTAAGGGGGCGGGGATGGCACTAAAATTACTTCAGCATTTTGAAAATGAAATTGGAGTTGATGGCGCAAAACTTTATGGTCTATCTGTGAGAAAGGGAAATCAAAGAGCAATAAATTTTTATTTGAAAAATAAATTCAAAATTGAAACAACATTTATGAATTCAGTCTATTTCTATAAAGATATTAATTAATTGTTCAATAATTGGAGCCCAAAATCGTCATATCAATCGTAATTCCTTGTAGAAATGAAAAAGTGCATATAGAGGAATGTCTTCAATCCCTTCTTGTACAAGAGATACCGCAAGATGAGTATGAAATACTTGTAGTTGATGGTTTAAGTACTGACGGGACAAGAGAAATTCTCAATCTCTACACAAAAAAATATCCTTTAATTCATGTATTAGATAATGAAAAGAGGACAACTCCTTTTGCCATGAACATAGGGATCCGGAATGCTCTAGGAGAAAATATTGCTATTTGCGGATCGCACACAAAATACGATAGTAAATTTCTTTCTTCTGCTCTACAGTTACTTGAAGATCATAGTGAAGCTGGATGTGTAGGTGGACCAATTCTAAGTGTTGGAGAGAATAATTTTGCAAAAGCCGCGGCTTATGCTATGTCAAGTATAATTGGGGTGGGGAATGCAAAACATCGTTTCCCGGACTATGAAGGGTTTGCTGAAATGGCATGCTTCCCGATCTACAGAAAAACGGTTTTTGAAAAAATTGGATATTTTGATGAAAATCTTGTGAGAAATCAAGATGATGAATTTAGCTTAAGATTTCGTCTGGCAGGGGGGAAAGTATTTATTTCTCCCAAAGTGAAAAGTGTTTATTACGTCAGAAATTCCCCGATGAGATTATTTAAGCAATATTTCCAATATGGTTTTTGGCGCTGGAGGGTATTAAAGAAACACAAAATTCAAATTTCATACAGGCAAATGATCCCGTCACTTTTTATCATTTCTGTACTAATTTCTTTGTTAATCGGATTAGTATTTAAGAGTTACAGTATTCTTTTTCTAATCCCTATCAGCTATTCTGTCATCATCTTAATGTTTTCTTTACAATTAGTAAAGAAGGAATCTTTTAAAATTGGTGTTCTTTTTTTTGCGTCGGTGGTAATTCTTCACTTTTCTTACGGTGTTGGGGTAATTTATTCTTATTTAAAAGATAAATTAAATATTAATTGGAAATAGGTTCATTGTTTTCGATTGATTTTTGCTATTTTTAAACAATGAATCGGAAAAATTTAAGTTGAAATATTTATGATTAAAAATTTTATACAATTTCATCGGCCATATATAAATGAGGAAGAAATTGATGAAGTTGTTGCTACTCTAAAAGCCGGTTGGCTTAGTATGGGTCCGAGAACAATTCAGTTTGAAGAAAATTTCAAAAATTATATTGGTGCCAACTTCTCTGTTTCAGTAAATTCATGGACTGCAGGAGGTCATCTCTCTCTTGAGGCTTTCGGTATTCAGTCAGAGGATGAGGTTATCGTGCCTACAATGACATTTCCGGCAACTGCTGAAATTGTTTACTATTTTGGGGCAAAACCAGTTGTTGTTGATGTTGAAGAAGGAACCTTTAATATTTCGATTAAAGAAATTGAAAAAGCAATCACAAAAAAAACAAAAGTAATAATCCCCGTCCATTTTGCAGGTCAACCTGCCGATCTCGATGAGATCAACCAACTCGCTAAAGCATATGATATTAAAGTAATTGAGGATGCTGCGCATGCTCTCCCTTCATATTACAAAGGTAAAAAAATAGGCTCTATCAGCGATGTTACGGTATTTAGTTTTTATGCTACAAAAACACTTTGTACCGGCGAAGGTGGAATGATCTGTTCCAATAATGAAGAATTCTCTGAACGCACCCGGTTAATGAGAATGCACGGAATGAATCGCGATGCATGGAAAAGATATTCCGATGCATGTTCCTGGGATTATGAAATTGTTGGTCCGGGATTTAAATACAATTTTACCGATCTCCAAGCAGCGTTAGGTTTGGTTCAACTTCGAAAAGTTGATGAAATGCTTAGAATGCGAAAGCAAATTGCGGCTCGTTACACGGAAGAACTAAAAAACAATGAGTATATTTATTTGCCGGTCATAAAAGAAGACCGTGAAACCTCGTGGCATTTATATCCCATTCGTTTAAATCTTGAAGCCCTTACCATCGGAAGAAATGATTTTATTAATGAGTTAAAAACTTTAGGAGTTGGCACCGGAGTTCATTTTATGCCTGTTCATCAACATAAATTTTATAGAGATTCACTCTTACTCCGCAATAATGATTACCCTGTTGCTAACAATGCTTTTGAACGCTTGATTTCCATTCCAATTTATCCGGGAATGACGGATACTGAGGTAACCAAAGTTATCGAATCAATTCATCTTCTGACAAAAAAATTCAGTCGTTAATTATCTTTGAATTTCTATGGGCAATGAAGGAAGCTTTATTAAAAGATTTTCCGATATAGTAATTAGCTTTTGTGTGCTTATCGTAAGTTCTCCAATTTTATTATTGGCTATGGCGGCTATACGGATTGAATCCCCAGGTCCCGCGATCTTCATACAACAAAGAGCCGGAAAAGATGGTAAACCATTTAAAATGTTCAAACTGAGGGGAATGGTCAAGAATGCATTAGAAATTGGACCGAACTTAACTCAAGTGAACGACCCGAGACTGACAAAAACCGGCAAACTTTTTAGACGATTTAGCCTCGACGAAATCCCTCAATTTTTCAATGTTCTAAATGGAACGATGTCTATCGTAGGTCCCCGTCCTGAAATTATCGATATTACCGAAACTTATACCGAAGAACAAAAAGCAGTGTTCCGATTTAAACCGGGAATAACAGGGTATTCGCAAATTAACGGGAGGCAGCTTTTAACTCCTAAAGAAAGAACACAGATGGAAGTAAATTATTATGCAAAGGCTACTTTTTTTTCTGATCTATTGATCATCATAAAAACCCCTCTCGTCATCCTAACGAATGAAGGAAATATTTAATGAACTACAAAAACATTTGGTTTCTTTTCCTGATGTTTCCAGTTCTTGCTTTTGCTCAAAATTTGTCTGTCCGGAGTAATCATCCGGTTTATGATTTTTTAAATAATCTTCGGGTAAAAAATATTCTCCCGACTTATGATGATGTTGTTCTTCCTTTAACAAGAGGAGAGATATTTAATCAATTGAAAAAAGCAAAAGATTCTGCTGCTCTGTTATCCGACTTAGACAAAGGAAAACTAAATTTGTTCTTGAAGTACTTTCCTTCGGAAAGAAAGTCAAACAATTCTTTCTTTTGTAACGATTCTTCCTTATTGAAACAACATTTTTTTTCGAGTGAAGAAAATTATGCCTATTCCTATCAAGATTCGCTAATCACTTTTTCGGTTGCTCCTATTGTAACAACTAAGAATATTTTTTTTGATGAGGCAAATGATAAAGCTCGTTCTGCATTTTTAGTAACATACGGAGGAGCTTTTTCGCTTGAGTATAGTGACTGGTTCGCCGCATATCTTGAAGCATGGAATGGTACTCAAACAGGAGATCGGAAGGCTTCGGCTACGGATCAAAGAGTGCGGCAAAGTTTTACGTTTAATAGCACCGGACTTAATTATTTTGATCAAACTTCGGGTTATATTACTTTGAAAAAAAATATTTTCAAAGTACAGATAGGAAGAGAAAGAATTTTATGGGGCGTTGATAGATTTGATCAAAACATACTTAACGAAACTCCGCAAACTTTTGATTTTGTGAGATTCGATATTTCCTACAAACAATTTTCATATAAATTTTTACATGGCTGGCTTGTACAACCGGTAACTACCACATTCGTAGATTCTTTGCGATACAACGTTAAAACTAGAAATCCCAAATATATTGCGACGAGCCGATTTGGTTACCAACCGTTTTCGAATCTTTCTTTCGGGGTTGGGCAAACAATAATATATGCAAATCGGCCAATGGAGTTAGCGTATCTTAATCCTTTTCTACTTTGGGAATCTGCGCAACGCTCGCTAAATGATCTTGATAATTCATTTTTACAATTTGATTCCCGGTACCGCCCATATCGGGGGTTAGAGCTAAATGGTACATTTACGTTAGATGATTTAAACTTTGAATTTTTAAAACCGGGGAAATGGAATTCCGCCGGGAACAGAATCGCCTGGCAGATGGGTTTTACAGCAACTGCACCACTTTTATTTGAGCGATTGACTCTCTATGGCGACTTTGTGCAGATTAGACCATACACTTACTCGCACCCCAACGGAGGCGAAGTATTAACTTACACAAATAATGGATTTCCACTTGGCCTTGATCTTCAACCAAACAGTGCAATGGCAAGTTTGCGAGCGGTTTATGATGTAACTGCAAAAGTATCATCGTCATTTCTTTTCCGGCATACAGTACACGGAGATAATGAAGTCAATGAAAATGGGGAGCTGATCAGGAATGTCGGAGGATCAATTTTTCTAAGTACGAGATATTTTGATTCTCCGGTTGCTCTTTTTCTATATGGTGATAGAGTAACTACTAATTTTTACGAGTTGACTCTCCGATATTTGTACTCTTACAATATTAATGTTGTCTGGCTGGCGGAATATTCAACCTATACAAAGATGAAAGTGAATAATAGAACTTTCACCACATCGTTACAAATCAATTATAATTTTTATTAGTTAGAAGCGGGGAAAAGAACCCTTTTTATATGTTGTTTATTTCCCACAACTTTAGAAGTTTGAATTAAAAATAAAATCTATTTATGAAAATACTCTTCAGCCTTTTTTTGTCGAGCGTCCTCTTTGCTCAGAGTCCGAAAATATTAGAATCAACAGCCGAATCGATCACCGTTGAATTTTCCTTTGGGGGGAAGTACCTGGTAAAAGATACAACTTTGAACGGTAAAACATTTCAGAAAATTGTCGGTGGGGAACTCTCTTTCGAAGAAAACGGAAAACCGGTTTTGCCGCAGGAATTTGTTTCTCTCGGAGTTAAAAGTGGCTCTTCACTAACTTATAAAATAGTATCCGACCAAAAACAAACATTAAAAAATAAATTTCTTTTCCCTTACGCGTCAAGCGAAAGCAGTTCTCTCAACTCACCGACGGCATATTCGGAAACTATTTATCAGAGTAATCAAAATTATCCATCTTCTGCAATTTCAATCTATCCCTCGTATGTCTATCGTTTTGCTACTATCCAACCGATAGGAGTGTTCCCTTTTCAATTCAACCCGGTGACTCGTGAATTGGTTTTTCATGAAAAAATAGTTGTCCGGTTTTTTTATAAAAACAGAAATGAAAACTCTACGACAAAGCGAATTGTTGATAAAGCAACCGATGGCTTTCTAAAGAATAGTGTTCTCAACTATTCTGTTGCAAAAGATTGGACTGCTGGAAAGAACATGAATACGGCTCTTGCAAAAAAAAATGATGAATATTGGTATAACCCTCAGTTTACTTGGGTTAAACTCTATCTGAAAAATGAGGGGATATATCGTATTTCTCCGGCTGATTTAATCGCTATGGATGCCAGTTTAAATCAATTCAGCGATATTAAAAAAATAAAATTATTTAACAATGGGGAGGAAGTCCCATTAGAAATAGTTGATGACGGGGACAGTCTATTCAACAACAATGATTATATACAGTTCGTTGGGGTACCAATTGCCCCTTCACGTTATTGCAAGGATAACATCTATAACACTTCCAATATTTATTGGTTAACAATAAACAGTGATACCGATGGAAAAAGATATCAAGTGATTGATGGCTACAAAAGCGGTTGGGGAAAAACCTTTCAACAGAGTAAGCTTACTTTGCATTACGAGAAAGACTTACTTTATGAACATTTTGGTTATGCCGAAAATCTTGAACGAGATTATTGGCATTGGGGAAAAGCAAGTGGAATAAATGGTAAACAAACCGAAGCATTTTCGGCTCCGTTTGTAAGTTTTCCGAATTATTTCCCAGACTCAAACATAGTAACAGTTCGGGCAAATTTTCACGGGTTAACAAATTATGCTTCCTTCGATCCGGATCACCGGGTGAAAATAACTCTAACCGGTCAGCTTGTCGACTCTGTTGAATGGGATGGGCAGAGTTCTTATAATTTTGAAAAAAAAATTAATACGAAAAACATTAATATTTTCCCCGAAAATTATTTTCAAGTTTTTACTGATGGGCTAATTGTTGCGAATTCTACCTACCCGGACCAATCCCGTTCTGATGAAATAAGAATTAATTGGTTTGAGTTTGATTATTGGAGAGAGAATAGAGTAAATGGCAATTATTTCCACCTGACTTCCACACCTGAGATGTTCGGCAAAAATCGATTTAGCCTATGGAATTGGACGAGTGATGATATGCTTGTTTACATCCCACAACGAAAGGAAGTTATAAAAAATACTTTTTTCACTCAAAATCAGTACAGAGAAGTTTTATTTGTCGATAGTGCTTACATCCCAACCGACTATTATTGTACCAGTCTCAGCAACTTTTTAAAAATTGATTCGATGGAATTAGATACTCCCTCGGATCTTAGGAATAAGACTCAGGTGGTTGACTATCTCATCATTACTCACAAAGATTTTCTTCCAGCCGCGGAAAGATTAAAACAATTTAGAGAAACAAATTTTCCCGACACTTCAATTGTTTCACCGAGAATCCAGATTGTTAATATTAATGATATTTATGATGAATTTTCTTTCGGATTACTTGATCCGTACGCAGTACAATCGTACATCAAATATGCATTTGAAAATTATTATACGGGAACGCCTCTCTCTTATGTTGTTTTAATCGGAGACATGAGTTCTGATTATAGAGGAATTTTTCCAGACAGCCGGAAAAATTTTATTCCCTCGATGCCGTATCAGTCTTACGAATATGGATTAGCCGCGAGTGACAATATGTTTGTAGCGGTAAGTGGTAATGATGTTGCTCCTGATATTGCAATCGGAAGATTATCTTGTGAAACTTTAATCGAAGCAAACAATTTAGTTGATAAAATTATTACTTATCCAAGTGATCCGGGGAAAATATGGAAGCAAAATTCGTTGCTTGTTGCCTCCGGTCAAGATCTTAATGATGAATTGTTTTTTGCTTTTAATGATGAGAGTTTGCTGTTAGACAAAATCTATTTAGCGCCGAATGGTTTTAGTTCAAAAAAAATATTTCGTTATCCCAGCAAGCCTGAACACCTCCCGTTCAAAGGTGAAGGCGCGGATATTAGGAGGGGTATTGATAGCGGTGCGGTGCTTGTAAATTATTTTGGACATGGCGGTGGTTCTCAGTGGGATTTAGTTTTTCTAAATGACGATATTTATATGTTGAATAATGGGGGAAAACTCCCCTTCATATGTAGTGTTACCTGCTATACTGCACATTTTGATAATCAAGATGTTTTTGGCGAGAAGTTTATCAAAATTCCTGGCAAAGGAGCCATCGGTTTTTGGGGAAGCGCTGGATTGACAAGCTTTTCTATCGGTGTAGCTCTCAATTCTAGATTTTTTAATGAAGTGTTTAATAAAAAAAATTACATTGTTGGTAAAGCTATATTAAACGCAAAAAATTATAATGTTCTAACCGGTCCCTTTGCCGACCAGATTGCATTAGCGACTTTGCTTGGGGATCCGATTACCGAATTAGCATTTCCGAAAAAACCTGATTATTCCGTTTCGGAAGATTTGGTTAGTCTAACACCAGAGTTCCCAATTGTTAATAGTCCTGTTCAGGTGAAAATTTCCATTAAAAATTTTGGTTTTATAAATCCGGATGACTCTTTATTGGTCGAACTCTCGGTAATAGATAAAAATGTAAAAAATTTGATTGGATCAAAAAAAATCAAATCGTTTGGATTACTTGATTCGGTGGTCTTTGCTTGGACTCCGGCTCAAGATGGTACAAATACACTTATTGTAGATGTTAATGCAAATAAAAACGCCCTTGAAGATGATTTTTCCGATAATGAATGTATAAAATCTTTTTATGCTTTTAAAACAAGCGAGCCTAATATTATTTCCCCCGTAAACGGATTTATTTCAACTAAAAAAAATGTTGAATTTCTTATTGCCGATATTGGCGAATATGTGGATAAAAAACTTACATACCAGATTCAAATTGATACTTCGGTATCTTTTGAAAAACCGCTACTTGATATTAAAAATATTTCACCTTCAAACGGTGTTGTGAAATGGACTACTACGCTTGCCGATAGTGGGATTTATTTCTGGCGAACTCGTAGTTGGGTAGGACTTGATTCGAGCATTTGGACTAATACGTCCACCTTCAGCATAACGACTTCTGCAACTGATACGTCATCATTTTCCGGGAAACAGCTTAAGCTTCTTGAATCGGAAAACATCTATTATTCTGATTCATTAAAAGGATTGACCCTTAATGCCACCTTTTTACCAGCTAAACCAACAAACAATAAATACTTAGGAAAATTTCCCGCAATACTTCCTGATAGCATTGATGGGTGGACTGCAATAACAACTGATGGAAAATATTTGTACGCTGGTGCTATGGCTTATTACAATGGGAATAATTCTAAGATATATAAAATTGGGACAGGGAATTACGGAACTTATCCCGGTCAGAATTATGGTGCAATATCAACTGTAAGTTTTCCTATTTTTCATACAATATTTTATTATAACGATAAAATTTATGTTGCTACACAGTCATCAAAATATTTAACACAAGTTGATCTTCAGTCAGGTGACACATCATCAGTATTAATCCCGGGAAGTATGATAAATCAAGATTCCTTTGAGAAAGATGGTGGCTTTTTTCTTACTTCTGACGGAAGGTATGTGTACAATTTATCAGTGGATGATTCAACTGGTGCTAAAAAATATCGATTAAGGATTCTTGACCCACAAAATAATTGGACAAAAGTTGGTGAGGATAGAGACCTCAGTGGAACAAGTTATAATTATTTCAGTAGTTTTTTTGTAATTGATAATTATCTTTATGCAACTGAATACGGTGATGCTAACTATATGCGGCGATTTGATCTAACGACCAATCGTTTTGAGGAAGAGTGGCTTGTATATACGCCATACCAGGGTTATTTTTCTTGGACGTATGACCAAAAGGCTAACGTTCTCTACGCAAGTTCTCGTCCTGGCTATACTCCAAGAATTTCAAAATTTGTAGGAAAATATAAAAACACAGAAGGAACGGTTGAAACTTTCGCATTCGGTCCTGCTAAAAAATGGAATTCGGTTTCTTACGATATAGAGTTAAATAATCCTGGTGCTTCTGCAAATGTACAATTGCAAAAGTATAATAAAACTTTCCAACGTTGGGATCTGGTAAAAGAGAATCTTCCAAGTCCATATTTACTTGATACGCTTACGCTGCCGGTGAATTCAGTACTCCGGCTTTCGATTAATTTGAAAGATACTTCGACCGTACCCGGTAATCTTATTAAATTTCGTAAATTAGGATGGAATTATACTTCTCCGACCGAATTAGCTATTTCAAAAAATGGGCTGCACTTTGATGCTGATTCTTTGCTTCAAGGATTTCCATTGGAATTCCAACTGACGCCGGAGAACCTTAGTAGCACTCCTTCCGATACCTTCCAGGTCGCTTGTTATCTTGATGATGCAAAACTTCCTTTCTTTAGCAGCAAAACAGAGTTAAAAGGTGATTCTTCTGTTACTTATACTTCTCTTTTAGAAACCTCAAAGATCGGGGATCTTCATAAAATAAGAGTTGAATTAACACCGAACGAATCTGAAAAATTTTCATTCAATAATTTTATAGAAAAGAAATTTTTTATCAGGTATGATACATTGCGCCCGACACTTCAAGTTCTGATTGACGGTAAAGAAATTCTTGACGGTGACATCGTTTCCAAAGAACCGGAAATTGAAGTATCGTTAAAAGATAATTCACCGTTACCGATCTCAAAAAATAATTTTTCGATATCGGTCGATAATATTCCTCTAGACGTAACAAATATTAGAGACTCGATTGTTCCATACCCCAACAATCAAACAATACTTAAATGGAAAGAAGTATCTCTTAAAGAAGGAGAACATTTTCTTGATGGTTTCGCAAAAGATTCTTCAGGGAACTATTTTGATGCTTCTGTTCACCGAATAACTTTTTTTACGTATACCGTAGATGATATAAAATATGTGTACAACTACCCTAATCCGTTTATAACGCAAACTCATTTTACTTTTGAACTGCGTGGAGAACGTAAACCGGAAGAGATAACAATTAGAATATTTACCATTGCAGGAAGGTTGATAAAAGAAATTAAACCATCATCAGGCGATTTTTCGGTCGGGTTTAATAAAATCTTCTGGGATGGAAAAGATCAAGACGGTGACCCGATAGCTAACGGTTTATATCTCTATAAAGTGATCGCAAAGTTTAACGATAAAACAATAACAACAACACAAAAACTGGTAAAGATGGAGTAGCCGTCTGTTTCTTCCTAACCAAGAAAATTCTTAATTTAAGAGTACAAAATAATAAAGAGAAACACATGTGCGGCATTGTTGGGTATATCGGAACTAAAAATGCTATTCCTATTTTACTTGAAGGTCTGAAAAGATTAGAATATCGCGGATACGATTCTGCAGGATTAGGATTCTTTTCAGACGGGAAGTTACATATTATTAAAAATAAAGGAAAAGTTTCTCTCCTCGAACAAAAAATTAATCTTGAAAATCATTTCTCAAATATTGGGATTGGCCACACCAGGTGGGCAACCCATGGAATTCCGAATGAAGCAAATGCTCATCCCCATTGCAATAAAGAAAAAACGCTGCTGGTAATTCATAACGGCATTATTGAAAACTATCAATCACTTAAAAAAATTCTCATCGGCGACGGTTATCAATTCAATAGCGAAACCGACACGGAAGTGTTAGTTCATTTAATTGATAGATTTATGAAAAAAGGGTTTAAACTCTTTAGCGCTGTTCGACATGCATTAAATGAAGTTGAGGGAACGTACGGACTTGCCGTTTTGTCGAGTAACGAACCGGATAAAATTGTTGCTGCCAGAAAAGGTTCGCCCCTTGTCCTCGGTATTGGAGAAAATGAAAATTTTATCGCCTCAGATGTTTCTGCTTTAATTGCACATACTAAACAAGTTGTCTATCTGGAAGATGGTGAAATAGCAGAAATTTATAAAGACCGTTTCTGCACAAAGAATATTAAGGACGAAGAAATTCAGAAAGAAATAATTGAAGTAACCATGTCGCTTGAGGAAATAGACAAAGGTGGTTATTCCACTTTCATGTTGAAAGAAATTATGGAACAACCAGAATCGGTTATGAACTCAATGCGCGGAAGGTTGGTGCTGACCGAAGGGACTTCAAAACTTGGCGGACTTGAAAATGTTTTAAGTAGAATCGGACAATCTAAACGTTTTATCATTTCTGCCTGCGGAACTTCTTGGCATTCCGGGATGGTAGGCGAGTATATGTTTGAGCAGTATTTACGTATTCCGACCGAAGTTGAATACGCATCTGAATTTAGATACCGTAATCCGGTAATTCACACAGACGATACGATCTTTTTTATTTCACAATCGGGTGAAACAGCAGATACGTTAGCAGCAATGCACGAGGCGAAAAGGAAAGGTGCGATTGTTATCGGAATTTGTAACGCTGTAGGAAGTTCAATTGCAAGAGAAAGTGATGCCGGCGTTTATATTCATGCCGGACCGGAAATTGGAGTTGCTTCTACTAAAGCATTTACCGCACAGCTTTCAGTCTTTGCACTAATCACTTTACTGCTTGCGCGAAGAAAAGATATGAGTTTGATTGACGGGAAAAAAATGGTGGAGGAATTTCAAACTATTCCTGGAAAAATTGAAAAAATTCTTAAACTTGAAAAACAAATTGAAGTGATTGCCGAAGAATTTAAAAATGCCAAAAACTTTTTATATCTCGGTAGAGGTTACAACTTTCCGGTAGCACTTGAAGGCGCTCTTAAACTGAAAGAGATTTCCTACATTCATGCAGAAGGGTATCCGGCAGCAGAGATGAAACATGGTCCCATCGCTTTAGTTGATGAGAATATGCCTGTTGTGTTTATTGCACCGAAAGATTCAACGTACGATAAAATTATTTCCAACATCGAAGAAATTAAAGCCCGTAAAGGGAAAGTCATTGCCATCGCCACGGAAGGGGATGATGACATTGACCGCTTAGCCGATTATGTAATAAAAATTCCTGAAACCATCAGGATGTTAATGCCAATTCTGTCCGTTATTCCTCTTCAATTATTAGCGTACCACATAGCTATGAAAAAAGGTCTAAACGTTGACCAACCTAGGAATTTAGCCAAAAGCGTAACAGTAGAATAACAAAAAAAAGGATTCCTTTATGGAAAAGAAAAATGTCCTCATTATGGGTGCAGCAGGACGTGATTTTCACAATTTCAATGTCTTTTACAGAGACAACGAAGACTACAATGTGGTTGCATTTACTGCAACACAAATTCCAAACATCGACGGTCGTCTTTATCCCGCAGACCTTGCCGGAAAATTATACCCAAAAGGTATAAAGATATATGACGAGTCGGAACTGGAAAATCTGATAAAAAAATTCAATGTACATGAAGTTGTTTTTGCTTACTCGGATGTTCCGTTCAATTATGTAATGACTAAAGCGTCAATCGTTAACGCAGCCGGAGTTTCGTTTAGATTGCTCGGTGCTGAAGAAACAATGATCAAAAGTACGAAGCCGGTTATTTCAATTATTGCCGTGCGAACCGGAAGTGGAAAATCTCAAACATCAAGAAAAATTGTTACGATGTTAAGAGAAGCCGGAAAGAAAGTTGTTGCTATCCGCCATCCTATGCCTTACGGCGATTTGGTGAAGCAGAAAGTCCAGCGATTCGGTTCAATTGAAGATCTGAAATTTCATAAATGTACCATTGAAGAAATTGAAGAATACGAACCGCATATTGTGAGTGGCGGAGTAATATATTCCGGTGTTGACTATGAAGCGATCGTGCGTCAGGCAGAACAAGAAGCCGATATTATTATTTGGGACGGTGGAAATAATGATTTTCCATTCTATCATTCCGATTTAACATTTACGGTTGTTGATCCGCTACGTGCCGGAAATGAAATGAATTATTATCCGGGCAACACTTCACTTCGCCTTGCAGATGTTGTGGTGATAAATAAAATTGAATCAGCTGAACCGAAAAACATCAAATTGGTTAGTGATAATATTCGTTCGGTTAATCCGAAAGCCATTGTAATTCAAGGAGCTTCTCCGATCAAAGTGGAACATCCGGAATTGATAACCGGCAAGCGTGTGCTCGTTGTTGAAGATGGTCCAACACTTACGCACGGTGAAATGGAATACGGAGCCGGTGTGGTTGCCGCATGGAATTACGGGGCAAAGGAATTAGTTGACCCGCGTCCTTACACGGTAAACTCAATTACCGCAACGTTCAAAAAATATCCAAAAATCGGAACGCTGCTGCCGGCAATGGGGTACAGCGATCAACAAATAAAAGATTTGGAAGAAACCATTAACGCAACCGATTGCGATTCCGTAATCATCGGAACCCCAATTGACCTTGGCAGATTGTTGAAAATAAATAAACCGTCAACACGCGTTCAGTATGATTTACAGGAAATCGGGGATATCACTATAGAAAAAATTCTGAAGCAAAAAGGATACTTATGAAAAAAATTGCCGTAGTGGCACTTGGTGGAAATGCTTTGTTACGAGGGAGTCAAATAGGAACCATTAACGAGCAAGAAGATAACACATACAAAACTTGCAATTTCTTAACGGAATTGCTGAAACAATATAACCTTGTTATTACTCACGGCAACGGACCTCAAGTAGGAAATATTCTTTTGCGTAACGAAGCGGGATACGATTCATACAAAATCCCGAAGATGCCGCTTGATATTTGTGTAGCCGATTCTCAGGGAGGAATCGGTTACATGATCGAACGGCAGATACTGAATATACTTGTAGAGAAAAAAGTTAAACGGAATGTTGTTACGCTTGTTACTCAAGTCTTAGTTGATAAGGATGATTCGGCGTTTCAGAATCCGACAAAACCTGTCGGGAAGTATTTTTTAAAAGAAGAAGCCGAACTTCTCTCTAAAGCAAATAATTGGGTATTCAAAGAGGACGCGCGTAAAAGAGGCTGGCGTAGAGTTGTTGCTTCGCCTCAACCAAAAAGGATCGTGAATAAGGAAATTATTGAAGCGTTAACGAGAAAAGGAAATATTGTTATTGCTGCAGGCGGTGGTGGAATTCCGGTCATTGATGTTGATGGAAATCTTCATGGTGTTGATGCGGTGATTGATAAAGATTTGGCTTCTTCCTTACTGGCGAACGAAATTGGAGCCGATGCTTTTTTTATTTTGACCGACGTTGCGAAAGTATCGATCAATTTTCAAAAACCAAATGCAAAAGAACTCGATAAACTATCTGTACGGCAGGCAACGAAATATTTAAAAGCCGGTGAGTTTGGTTCGGGCAGCATGGGACCGAAAATTCAGGCTGCAATATCCTTTATTAAAAACGGCGGAAAGGAAGCAGTTATTACGGAATCAACACAACTGCTTAATCCTGATGCAGGAACGAGAATTGTAGCTTAGTAGAAAGTAAAAAGTAGAAAGTGGAATGATGAATAAAGTTTTATGTTTTGAAGATTTGTTGGTTTGGCAAAAAGCTAAAGAACAGGTTGTATCAATCTATAAAATATTTCGTACTTGCAAGGACTATTCTTTTCGAGATCAAATTCAACGCGCCGCAATTTCGGTGATGAATAACATTGCCGAGGGTTTTGAACGGAAAACTAATAGCGAATTCAAATATTTTTTAAATATATCAAAAGGAAGCAATGGAGAATTAAGAAGCATGCTTTATGCTGCTTTGGATTTGAATTATATTGATATGCAAAATTTTGAGACTTTAACTCCATGATCAAAAGAAATCTCAAAAATGCTTTTCGGTTTAATCAAATCATTGGATTAATACTTTCCACTTGATACTTTTAACTTGTAACTAAAAAAGGAGATTCTATGGCTGTTAACATGAAAGGTAAAAGTTTACTAACAATTCACGAACTGACACTTGAAGAAGTTTGGCAGATTTTTGAATTAAGTAAATCTTTAAAAGAGAAAAGACTTTCCAGCGAACCGCATCGTTTGCTTGAAGGAAAGAAATTGGGAATGATCTTCTCAAAACCTTCCACGAGAACGCGTGTCTCGTTTGAAGTTGGAATTTTTGAACTTGGCGGAACCGGGTTGTACTTTAACCAGAATGATTTACAATTGAAGAAGAGCGAAAATGTAAGCGATACCGCTAAAGTGCTTTCGCGCTACTTAGACGGAATTATGATCCGTACTTTCGATCATCAAGATGTAGTTGATTTGGCAACGCATGGTTCGATTCCAATTATTAATGGTTTAACCGATCTGCATCATCCGTGTCAGGTTCTTGCGGATTTATTTACTATTCTTGAAAAGAAAAGAACCCTGCAAGGATTGAAACTTGCGTATATTGGCGACGGTAATAATATGGCGCATAGTCTTCTCCATGGTTGCGCAAAAGTTGGAATGAACATATCCATCGCTTCTCCTTCAGGTTATACACCGTTAGATTCTGTTGTTGCGGAATCACAAAAAGATGCGAAGTATATGGGAAGCAAAATAGAAATTCTCAACGATCCTATTGCCGCCGTTAAAGATGCCGACATTGTTTACACCGATGTTTGGGCAAGTATGGGGCAGGAGAAAGAAGCGCAAGAACGGAAAGCAAAGTTTATGAAGTATCAAATCAATCCGGAATTAGTTAAACACGCAAAAGAAGATTACCTTTTCATGCACTGTCTTCCTGCACACCGCGGTGATGAAGTTGTTAATGAAGTTATTGATTCGACAAACTCCGTAGTATTTGATGAAGCAGAAAACCGCTTGCATGTACAAAAAGCTGTAATGGCGCTGATGATGTAGGTAGTGGAAAGTATAAAGTTAAAAGTTGAAAGTGAATTGTCGTAATGTATAAATTTTTTAAGGAGTATAAATGAAATCTATAATTATAGCCGCTGCTGGAATACTATTGTTTTCTTTTACCGGTTGTTCTTCGCTGACGCTTAGTCCTGCAAATTTTTCGTGGGCTATTGAATCTGTACTCCCGGTGAATCAACAAGGGATCGTAACAGATAAAAGATACGCAGTTTCATTTAATGCCAAGCCCTTATTCTTCGCAGAGAAAGGGGATAGTGCACTTTACACTGATGAAGAACTTCACATTATTAAAAATGAAAAAGGATATTATTTTATCACGGCGAAATCTTTTTCCGGTGTGTATGTTTTTCAGGAAACAGAGGGAGCGCTAACGATGACGAATAAAATTCTTCTTAAAAATAATCTTGTGAACCCTGCATTCAACGCTCGCTTTCCCTGGATTGAACTAGTTGATGGTTCAGAAAAATATTTACTTGATAACAAAGGTTTCAAAGGAAATTAGACATGAAAACATTATTATTTTTTGTTATGCTAAGCTTTTTAAGCGGATTAAACTTTGCTCAATCCGATTTTGAAATAAAACAAAGTTTCTTAACAAAGTATAAACAAATCGAAGTTTCAATTGAATATGCTAACGATGCAACCGAATGCACGGGTATAGCCGAACAAATTGAGAAGTTGAAAAACGAATTTTCTTCACATTCAACCATGCTTAATGATGCTTTGTATCCTGATGACTTTGCCTCAATGTTCGCAAAGTTAAATAAAAAACTTTCCATCAGGCAAACGGATGTTTCTCAAATAGGTGATTTAAAAGTGCAGGTTACTGAATTGAACGATCAACTTCTTAAACTCAACCAGGAAAACTCCGAGTTGATGTCTCAAGTGCAAACGCTAAGGAGAAGCGCCACAAAGAATGCAAAGACCATCGACTCATTAAAATATCTCGTTAAAAGATTGAGCGCTAAACTTAAAGAACGCGATGAACTGGTAATGGGCATGGTTGACAGTCTGTTCCAGCAAATTACAGTTATTCCCGCCACCGTTAATGATTACGAAAGCAACGGCGTTTTCAAAAAAATTGCCACTACGAATTTCTTTGAAAACATTAAACGCTCGGTTTATGATAATATGAAATTTATGCGGGTTACTCAATTAACAACTGAAGACTTGAGCGAGATCCGCGGGCAACAAAAAGAACTTTCTTCACGTTGGCAAAAGGTTGGACCTTCGCTTGCAAAAGTTTATCTGCAAAACAAACAACAAGCAAATGAAGTTACTCAGATTAACGAACTCTTTGATAGCTGGAAACAGGAAATTGATAGTCAAGTTTGGAACAGGGTAAATGATCTTTTTGTGAAACAAAACATTCATTTGCTTCAATTTAAATCCGGTGAAGAATTTGCTAACAGTATTACCACGTTCGTGCAGGATGAGATAAAGAATTACGGGGTTAAGGGAAAAGATGAGTCGGATAAAACCTACACCTTGTTTGTTGACTCGACCTGGTTCAAAGAAGTTGAGCCAACATGGCTTCCGTATCTTTTGAACAATAAAATGATTTCGGAGGCGAACAAAGATTCTCTTGACAGCCAAATTAAAATGTGGAAAGAGAAAGTTTCTCCTTCACAATTTCCTCTATGGATTATTTATGTTGTTGTCGGTATTATTATGGTAACGGTTTTATCAATTGTCCTTTTTAGAAAACCGATCAAGGTTGATAATGATAAGCCGGAGATTGATTCGTAGCAAAGAATAGAATAGATTCTAAACAAAAGCCCAACATTGTACAAACAAGTTGGGCTTTTTAGTTTTATGATCTTTAGCTTTCACTTAAACCGGGGATAATTGCCGGACTTTTTGTCGTAACAAATTTCAAGTTCAGAGTAAGTTAGTAAGAGGGGGTGGTGTTAAAGTTTGGCAAAGAAAATAATTCTTGACTTTGATTATTGAAACAAATTATTTTTGTGCAAGGAAATAAATAATGTTTATAAGATTAACCTTGTTTGCTTCGGGGATAAGGGGAATTAAAAAAAATTACCACTATCCACAAACTTCCACAACTTTTAATTTTAAGAACATGATCCGGAAACAAATTTAGAACGGAAAAAACTCGGACACGAATTTCACAGCTTGCCCCGCGAGGCGGGGAATTAACACGAACAGTAATTCGCGAAAATTAGTGTAATTCGTGTCAGATTTAAAGAAGGTGATTGATGGATGAAAAAATAATGTATAGAAAAGAAGCTTACGCAATTATTGGTTGTTGTATGGAAGTACACAAAGTTCTTGGGAAAGGTTTTTCGGAAATTGTTTACAAGGATGCGTTACAGCTAGAACTTATTTCCCATAATATTTCATTCGAGCGGGAAAGGGAATTTGACATTACTTACAAAGAACAGTTACTCCCACATAAATATTTTGCCGACTTTGTCGTTGAGAATAAAATTATTCTGGAAGTAAAAGCGATTGAGATTCTTACAGACGCGCATGTTAAGCAAACGTTAAATTATCTTGCTGCTTCAAAATGCAGACTAGGACTGTTGGTTAACTTTGGAGAGGACTCGCTGAAATATAAAAGAGTGGTATTGTGAAAACAGAAAAAATACAAGCAATAATTAGTGAAAATTCGTGTCATTCGTGTCAGATTTTAAGAAGGTGATAGTGGAACTCTAAATTAAAACACCAGACACGAATTGCACGAATTAACACGAATAGAATTCAACTTGATTGAGACATGGAGGATTATAATTGAAGCAGTGCGGAATGACATGGAGCATTAACGATTTGGAATGAAACATTGCAAAATAAAATGAAGCATTGGTCATTTCAACTAAAACATTAGCGGCTTTAGCTGAAACATTAAGAAATAAAATTAAGCATTGAGCGTTTTGAATTAAGCATTGCGGAATGAAATGAAACATTAACGGTTTTAGTTTAAACATAGCCCGATTTAAGCGAAACATTGTCGGTTTTTATGACAAAAAGGCAGAAATGCCGTTAATTAACAACATAATAACAAAATGCGAGGTTAAAAATGAACCAGCACGAGGAAAACAAGTTCAACATGTATAACGCAGTTGAAGCTGTTTTCAAGAGCAACGCAAGCGTTGTTGCAGAGCTCCCCGCTTTAGGGGAAGTACATACCGATCTCCAGGGTTTAGTTGTAGAGATCGAGGCAAAGAACGGTGAATTATTAAAAGCGACGGATGGGAAGACGTCTGTTAAGAGTAAGGCGATTAACGAGTTGATAAGCGCCATACTTCCGGTCGCGAACGCGGTAACGGCTTACGCAACGAGGAACAAGCTGCTGGAGCTAAAAGCTCTGGCGGATGTTACCGAAACCAGGTTGAAGCGGTTGAGTCATGCGGAGCTGCCGATAAGGGCTAAGAATATTAAGGTGGGGGCACAGGGAGTTTTGGAGGCTCTTGCCAAATACGGCATGACGCAAGCAAAACTAGACCTTGTAGATGAAAAGCTTGCCGCTATGAAAACGGCTGCTGCGAATAAGGATGTTGGGTTTACAGACCGCTCGGCGGTAAGGGAAGCTCTTTACGGATTGTTCGATAAGGCGGACGATCTACTGAACGATGAAGCTGACCGGATAGTCGGAGTGTTGAAAGAGTCCAAGCCCGATTTCTACAACCAGTACTTTGCCGCAAGGGTAATTAAAGACCTCGGCGGGAGTAGAGGAGGCGGAGAAAATCCGGAAGAACCAACTCCACCACCGGAAGAACCGAAGTAGAACAAAGGCAGTTGGCAATAAAAAAAATAGGGCGGGTGAAAGCTCGTCCTATTTGTTTTTAGAGCTTGCCAAATTGCACAAATCAGCTAAAGAATTAACATGAGAAATACTTCGTTACTTTAGCTGAAAAGGGGACTTTTAATTTTTTTAATTAGTAAATTTAGTCCCGATGACTAAGAAAATAATTAACTACTTAAATTCAAAAACGTAGTAATAAAATGAAAACAGAAATAAACGTTCTACATTTATCAGATATTCATTTCGGTTACGAAACTAAACAAGAGATTACTTTAATTGGTCAAAGGAAAAATGTATTAAATGCTCTAATTGATCGGCTTAAGCAGATTGAACCGAAGTGGAAGCCTGATATTGTAGTTATCTCAGGCGATATTGGTTGGAAGGGAATTACTGAAAACTATAAGCCCGCAAAAGAATGGATTACTTCATTATTACAGATACTAAATTTGTCATCTAGAGAATTGTTGATTTGCCCAGGGAATCATGACATTGATAGAAACAAAACTGTGGGGATGGATTATACTGATTCTCCAACGAAAGCTGATTCATGGCTAAAAATTGAAAATCTAGAACATTTTGAAAGATTATTTAATTCTTTCAATGAATTTTGTCGTGAAATAAGTCTTCCGTTGCTCAAAATTGCAGACAAAGAATCATATCTTGTGGGTGTTCGAGAATTATTAGGTTTAAGATTTGTTGTTTTAAATTCAGCTTGGTTCTGTCGAGGGGATGAAGATAAAAACAAATTATGGATTGGATTGCCGCAGCTTGAATTAATGAATGCTAAAAATCAACTACTAAATGAAACTAATTATGATAGTGAGAATATCTTATTGGCTATTACGCATCATCCAGATAGTTGGTTAAATGATAATGAAACAAACAGCTATGGTGGCCGTACTAATACATATAACTATTTGGCAGAAAGAAGCCATATAATATTGTCGGGGCATGTTCATGGTGAAATAAAAAGACCCAACCGTATGTCTAATAGAGCCTATTTATTTACTGCCGGTGCTACTTATGCTAATAAAAATTATCGAAATAATTTTTCAATCTTAAAAATTGAAACAAAAAATAGAATTTTAACCAGAAAATCTTATGAATATAATCCATCTTGTACAAATTGGAATGAAATATCTAATCCAGAAAATTACTATTTAAGAAAAGATGAATCCTCTATCAAGTCTGTTAATAGCCT
>Ga0172379_10000894_pt1 | contig 67039 bp, 59 predicted proteins | sample GrowelOW334metaG_FD_119756 | JGI IMG/M metagenome (GOLD analysis project Ga0172379, IMG submission 119756) | Groundwater microbial communities from an aquifer near a municipal landfill in Southern Ontario, Canada - Groundwater well OW334 metaG | ecosystem: Environmental > Aquatic > Deep... | reverse complement strand
GCCACGCTCGAGAACCAGACCATCGAACCTGGCGAGGAGGTCGTCCACGCTATCACCACTGACGAGACCGGCGCTCCGATCGTCTCGCTTGGCACCGTCGACAATGCTGCTCCCGTGACCACCACCACGCTCTCCGGCCCGGCTGGTCAGAACAACTGGTTCCTCGGTCCGGTCACGGTCGTGCTTTCGGCCGACGACGCCGCTGGCACTGGCGTTGCCTCGACTGAGTACTCCACGGACGGCGGTCTCAGCTGGACGTCATATTCAGAACCTTTCGCTGTCTCCGCCGAGGGGATCACGACTGTCCTCTTCGGCTCGCGCGATCACGCCGACAACTTTGAGACGACCCAGTCGCTAGAAGTAAAGATCGACTCCCTTGTTCCAGACACCGCGATCACCGCCGCTCCGCTCGCGACGACTGCTGACACCTTCGCCTCTTTCAGTTTCATCGCCACGGAGGAGGGCAGTACCTTTGTCTGTTCGCTCGACACCGCTCCAACCGAACCCTGCACGAGCCCTCAGAGCTATTCAAACCTCGCTCCCGGCTCTCACAGCTTCGCCGTATACGCCCAGGACCAGGCCGGCAACCCTGATCCGACTCCAGCGACACATAACTGGACCGTCGGCGGCTTCGGCATGGTCAACGTTATCTTCCAGCGCCACACGGTTCAGACTGGCTCGAACCCCGGTTCGACCAAAGTTCCGGTCTCTGGAGCCGCGATCAAAGCTTTCACCCGAGCTGCCGGCTCCTGCGCCGCGACGATCGGCTCCAACCCCCACGACTACAATCTCATTCTCTCGACCTGTCCGGCCGACGCCTCGGCTGTCACCAACACTGCCGGTCAAGCGAGCCTGAACATCCTCCCAGGCGAGTACCTCGTCCTCTCGGTTGATCCCCAGACCAATGTGGTCGCTGGCGTTGCCTCGGGTCCGGTCGCTCTGAACGAGACCGTCGAGAAGTTCCTCCAGGTCATCGTTCGGGCCGACGGCTCCTCCGTTCCCGGCAAGACTACCAAGAAGACTGGTTCTCTTCTCTATATTATCGAGCCCGAGTACATCGAATGGGACGATATCCAGGAACTCTATCCCTTCGTCTTCGACGCTCCTGATGGAACCTGGGACCTGACCGTGACTGTCGAGCCGCCCGAAGGCTTCGAGGCCGACCATGACTCCCTCTCGACCGAGGTCAACTCCGACTACAAGGCTCTTCAGTTCACGCTCACGGACGTCGGTTCCTGCTGGGAGTGTGGCACGGGCGTCGACATCAGGATCCGGCACAACGGACGCATCGAGCACCTTCGCCGCAACATCCCGACGCCGATGACTGAAGCGTTCATCAGACGAAAAGGTCTCGATTCTCGCGACCTTGAAGCACGAGGTGTGAAAGTGAAGAAAGACGAGCGTTGATCATCATTTATTCATCCCCCGAAACTGAAACTGTATTTTCGACCGGAGTGATTTGTGTATGGTCGCGGATACAAAAACCACCGGGATAATCCCGGTGGTTTTGATATTCACTATTTAGCGGCCGGACTTTCCTTTCGGCGTCGGCTTGAAGATCTGCTGCACATCCTCCCAGCCGGCTTTGAGTTCGGCTTTCAGTTCGTCGAGTTCGCCCTCGGATAACGCTTTGACGCCGCGATACTCGCCAACCGTCGTGTCGACGATATTGCCGTAAGCGGATTTGGACAGCTTGCCGAGTTTGGCGGCGTGTTTGACCACGCGCTCCTTGATGGCGACGGCGGTTTTGCCGAGCTCTTTGGCTTTCTTGCGATTCTTTTCATCTTTCATTTTTATGGCGACGGTCGCGGCCGCGGCGATGATCGCGCTCATGGCCAGGCCCCGGATGAGTTTTTTGGCGCCCATAGGTTGGTGACGCTAGGTTGATTTATCGAGCTTTCAATATTATAGCAGATGTGCGGGGAGTGCGGGAGTGGGGGAATGCGGAAGTTACGGAGTCATGGAGAGACGAAGAGACGAAGTCATTACACCTCACTGACTCCGTCACTTCCTGACTCCGTCTCTCCAAATAAAATCCCCGCCGGAGCGGCGGGGGTCAGTAGATCAAAGCCTCGGCGGAGATCATGTGGAGCCGGCGGGCCTGCGTCGGCGTCAGGTGGCGCATGATCATCTCCTCGAGTTTGATGATGTCGTCCTCGGTTTTGTCCGGGAAGATGGCGTGCAGACACTCGTGGATGAGCGTCGCGAGGACATCGCAGCAGGGATCGATATACATAATCTGATCGATCGGTTCGCAGAACCCGACAGAGTCCGGGTTCAGTCCGAACATTTCCTGCATTCGGTAGTTCTCGCCGATCCGGGCGTAGCACACGGACCATTCGCCCGAATTCAGCAGGGTGTAGATCTGGTGCATCAGTCTGTAGACTTGGCGGCGTTCGCTTTGAAACTGCGGTCCAAAGTACATTTTAGCCTCCGGCGGTCGAGGATACATAAGGAACGATCCTGACCTCATCCTACAGTTTCGGGAGGCCTTGGCAAGCGCTCGGACCTCGGGTATCTTGCCCGGAGTCGCCCGGGTAATTATACTTAGGTCAGCACTTGCCTATGCCCGAAGAGACCCTGAGCGCGGACATCGCCCGCAGTTACCTGCGCGACGTCGAACCCATGTGGAAGGCCTTTTGGTTCCACATGCATCTTGTCGCGAAGAACCTGGAGGAATTCGCCGCCGGACTCGCCGCCGTGAACGCGGACATCTACGCTTACCACGCGAGCGGCCAGAAGAACGATTTCGCCGCCTGGGTCCAGGAGGTCATCGGCGACAGTGTGCTTGCGCGGCGTCTCGAAGCCGCAAGCGACCAGGCCACGGCCGCGAGCATCGTCCGGGAACGGGTCGAAGAGCTGCGTGCCAGTCTCAGATAAATTCGAATTATTATTTTCGGATCGACGCCTTTTATGGGTCTTCACTGTCCGGTTTGCGAACACGATCACGAGGACGACGGTACCTGCATCTGCGGGTGTGCCGCCGAAGTGGAATTGGAAAAGTTCTGCGTCAGTTGCGGCCATAGCGAGCACGACGTCCGCGAGTGCAAGTGCGGCTGCAGCGGCTGAAGTCCGGTTTTCGGACCAGCTCCTCTGACCAGCGGTTTGCGGCCTGACCGGCCGCGTGCTAAGTTGTCTTCCGCCACGAATGATATATGCGCAACGAGATCGTTCTCGACATCGAGACCAGCAATAGTTTCGCGGACGTGGGCAAGTACGACCCGTCCCTGCTTAAGGTTTCGCTCGTCGTGATCTATTCGTATGCGACCGATTCCTACGAAGCTTTTTTCGAAGCGGACCTGCCGAAACTCTGGCGTCATCTCGAAGCCGCCGACCGCATCATCGGCTATAACCTTTTCGGATTCGATTATCGCGTACTGAACACCTATTATCCCGGCGACCTCTCCAAGTTCCCGACGCTCGACATCATGCTCGAGATCGAGAAGGTCCTCGGTTTCCGGCTCAAGCTCGACGACGTGGCCCACGGTTCGCTCGGCGTCGGCAAGAGCGGCAACGGGCTGCAGGCGATCGAGTTCTTCCGCCGCGGCGAACTCGAGAAGCTGCGGGAGTACTGCCAGCAGGACGTCAAAGTGACCAAGGAGGTCTATGAGTACGGCCTCGCGAACAAAGCGATCAAGTTCAAGGACCGCGCTGGGCGGCTCATGCCGGTCGCGGTGAATTTCGAACCCGCGCCGGTGGAGACGGCGATCAATCTGACGATGCCGTTTTGAGGAGTTGGGGAGTCAGGGAGGGACGGAGAGCTGGAGAGTGCAGGAGTGCGGGAGTTGTGGAGTGACGCGGCTGCGGCCGCGTTTTTTGATTAAAAGGTCAGACTATTCGGTCAACCAATGCGTCGATATCTCTCCCCGATGTCATTCTCGCGACCTGTCCCCTGCAGTCCATTGGACGGAGGGGGAGGCGGGAATCCAGCATTCCTTATCTTCGTCTCTCCCTGACTCCAGCACTCCAGTACTCCAGCACTTCCGCACTCTCCCATACTCCTAAATCAGAGATTGACCGTTGGCTAATGCGGGTGTTAGATGCCCGTGTTCGGCGCGAGGCCGAACAAGCAGGTTCTTTCTGCAAGGAGGTGCCTGATGAGAGCTGTGAGAAGTCTGTTCGCATCCTCAGTCGTTATCGCGTTGTCATTGTCCGTTGTCGGTTGCGAGCCGGACGCCGTCGAAGTCGGGCCTTACCAGCTTGTCAGGGTGCCTATCGGCGACTCCGACAACCCGTATCGGCCGGTCTTCGTCATGATCCATGATCTTCAGTCGGATGGATCTTTCCGGACCGCCCTGCAATTCGTTTGGCGCCAGTCTGACGACGAAGCGACCTTGATGACCGCAGTGCCGGAAGAAAAGGCCTTGGTCCAGATCGTTAAGAATAGCTGCGATCCGCAAGTGACCTTCGTTTATCGGGACACCAAGGATTGCGCTGGTGCCATCGCGCATCCGCAGTATTTCGACGGTGATGGCAGTTCCGTTTATCAGGAGTGCCTTAAGGAAGTCCGTCTCGTTTGTTGTCGCGAGGACCTGCCCGAAGGCGTCGATGTCTGGTCGCCCTGAGCGCCGGACGAGGAACGCTATGCCAGTATCGACCCGCTTCTCGGGTCGATTTTTTTTTCGCCACTTTGATTCTATCCCGAGCGTCAACTCGGGATATTAAGATCCGCCGTCCCACAGACTTCGGAGGGCATTGCGGTCAGACATGTCAGCGGCTCTAGATATCTGCCCAGCTATCGCCATCCGCAGCTTTAGCGCAGGTTGGTGGGCTGCAGCGAATGAAAGCGGTTGGAATATCAGACTCCGGATTTCAGTTCGGTGAGTTTTCGTTGACATTTTTTTACCGGCGAAAAATGCGACTTGACAGTTATTCCGACCAGCATCGGCGTCCCGACGGCGGGATTTGCGGTGTCTCGCATACTCGGTTAAAATGCCGTAATCCTTAAACTTGGAATTCACCAGAAACTATGGAACATGCTCTCTCGGGCTGGTCGGGAAATTTGCCGGAAAAAACGCCGGCCAAGGACAACCAGCGCGTCGTCGAAGCCGTCGTCGCCCAGATCTCCGGACTGTCGCGCGTGAAGAAGATCCGCCTGCCGGACGGCAGCACGCTGGATTTCTCTCCGGCGGCCGTCGGTTCGGCGCTCGCCGCGGTCCTGAAGGAGTCGGGCGTGAACGACGAAGCGTCGCTCGCACAGCTCACGCATCAGGCCGTGTCCCGGATCGACCGCCAGTTCGGCGCGCTCGAGATCCCGCGGTCGGTCGACATCGACCGGATCATTGCCACCATTCTCATCGACAACAACCTGGCCTATGCCGCTAAACGTTTTCTACTGGCGGAGATGCCGGTCAGCAAGACCGCGGCCGGTTCCGGCCTCGGCGTCAGGTTCCGCCGCCGCTACACTCGCCTCGGCACCCATCCCTACGACGAGATCGCCTGGGAACAGCGCGACGCTATCATCAAGAATGACAAGGGTGTTTCGGTTTTCGAGCAGCGCGGCGTCGAAGTGCCGGCTTCCTGGAGCCAGGGCGCGACCAACATCGTCGCTTCGAAATATTTCCGCGGCAAGATCGGCGGCGCCGATCGCGAGTGGTCGGTGCGGCAGCTCGTCGATCGCGTCGTGAAAACCATCACCGAGTGGGGCGTGACCGGCGGCTACTTCGCCACCGAGGCCGACGCCGAAACGTTCGACGCCGAACTCACGCATCTTCTCGTCAATCAGGCCGCCGCTTTCAACAGCCCGGTCTGGTTCAACGTCGGCGCCGGTCCGAAGCCGCAGTGCTCGGCCTGCTTCATTAATTCGGTCCGCGACGACATGCGCTCCATCCTGAACCTGACCGTCACCGAGGGCATGCTCTTCAAGTATGGCTCCGGCACCGGCACCAACCTGTCAGCCCTGCGTTCGTCGAAGGAGATGTTGGCCCATTCGAACGGCAAAGCCTCGGGTCCGGTCTCGTTCATGAAGGGCTACGACGCTTTCGCCGGGGTCATCAAATCCGGCGGCAAGACCCGCCGCGCGGCTAAGATGGTCATCCTGAACGTCGACCATCCGGACATCGAGGATTTCATCACCTGCAAGACCCGCGAAGAACGCAAAGCCAAGGCGCTGATCGGCGCCGGCTATGACGGTTCCATCGACGGCGACGCCTATGCTTCGGTCTTCTTCCAGAACGCCAATAACAGCGTGCGCGTCACGGATGATTTCATGCACGCGTGCGTCGAGGATGGGGAGTGGCAGACCAAGGCCGTGACCACGGGCGATACGGTCGAGACGCTCAAGGCTCGCGAGCTCTTGGGCAAGATGGCCAAAGCGGCCTGGGAGTGCGGCGATCCGGGACTCCAGTACGACACGACCGTGAACCGCTGGAATCCGGTGGCCAATTCCGGCCGCATCAACGGTTCCAATCCCTGTTCCGAGTACATGTTCCTCGATGACAGCTCCTGCAACCTGGCTTCGCTGAATCTCATGAAGTTCCGCCGGCCGGACGGCGAGCTCGATGCCGAGGCCGTCAAACACGCCGTGGCGCTCATCATCACCGCGCAGGAGATCATCGTTGACAACGCCGGTTATCCGACGCCGGCCATCGAACAGAAGAGCACGGATTTCCGGGCGCTCGGCATCGGCTACGCCAATCTCGGCGCCCTCCTGATGTCGCGCGGCCTGGCTTACGATTCCGACGAGGGCCGCAATTACGCCGCCGCCGTGACCTCGCTCATGACCGGCCAGGCCTACTATCAGTCGGCCCGGCTCGCCGAGGCTCAGGGGCCATTCGCGTTCTTCCGGTTCAACGAAAAACCCTTCCTTAAGGTCATCGGGATGCATCGCGATCGCGCGTATGCCTCCGCTGACGCCGGCGTGCCTGACGAACTCGTCGTCGAGTCGCGCCACGCCTGGGATAACGCTTTGGAGCACGGGCTCGGCCACGGCTACCGCAACGCCCAGGTCTCGCTCTTGGCGCCCACCGGCACCATCGGCTTCATGATGGATTGCGACACGACCGGCATCGAACCGGATATCGCGCTCGTCAAATACAAGTGGCTGGTGGGCGGCGGTCTCATGAAGATCGTCAACCAGACCGTGCCCGAGGCGCTGACCCGGCTCGGTTATTCCGACGCCGAGCGCGCCGCCATCCTCGATCATCTCGACAAGAACGACACCATCGAGGGCGCTCCGGGATTGAAGGAAGAGCACTGCCGCGTCTTTGATTGCGCGTTCAAGCCGGCCAAGGGTAAGCGCTTCATCAGCTACGAAGGCCACATCAAGATGATGGCCGCGGTCCAGCCGTTCCTGTCGGGCGCGATTTCGAAGACCGTCAACATGCCGGCTGAAGCGACTCCGGAGGACATCGAGAAGGTGTTCATCGAGGCCTGGAAGATCGGCCTCAAGTCCATCGCCGTTTATCGCGACGGTTCGAAGGGCCAGCAAGTGCTGACCACTTCGTCCGGCAAAGAAGAGAAGAAGGAAGAGGCGGCGGCTAAGCCAGCCGAACGCCGCGAAGCGCCGGTTATGGCGTCGGCCGCAGCGCCGGTTGCGCCCATCGTTTCGCCCGAAGCGGGCCGGGGCGGCCATTTGCCGCTGCGCCGCCGCTTGCCGGACGAACGCAAGTCCATCACGCACAAGTTCTCGGTCGCCGGGCACGAGGGTTACATCACCGTCGGCCTCTATGACGACGGCACGCCGGGCGAGATTTTCTTGCGTATGGCCAAGGGTGGTTCGGTGATCTCTGGCCTCATGGATGCACTAGCGCTCTCGACCTCGATCGCGCTCCAGTACGGCGTGCCGCTGCGGGTGATGGTCAACAAGTTCATCCATGTCCGGTTCGAGCCGTCGGGTTTCACGACCAATCCCCACATCCGCATCGCGAAGTCGCTCGTTGATTACATGTTCCGCTGGCTGGCCATGAAGTTCCTGCCGCTTGAAGATCAGATCGCCGCCGGGGTGCATCTCGACGTCCAGACCATCCACGAGGCGGGGGAGTCCGACGTGCGCGCTTCCTCGGCTGCCGAAGCCGCCGCTGATTCCGCCGCCGCCCAGGCGGCCGCCGTGCCGCCGCCGGAGCAACTGAATCTGTCTGATATCCAACCGGCCGCTCGCGAGCGGCGGGATCCGGAGCTGGCCGACAGTTCTGACGCGCTCACAGCCGGATTCGACAATCATTCCGACGCGCCGGCTTGCTTCACTTGCGGGGCGATGATGGTGCGGAACGGCGCTTGCTACAAGTGCCTGAATTGCGGCTCGACGAGCGGGTGTTCTTGAGGAGTGAGGGAGAGACGGAGTCGCGTCGTTCACGAACGACGCGGCGGAGTCAGGAAGATAAAACGGCGCCTGATGGCGCCGTTTTTAAAGTTTTTCTTTGCATTAGTTTGGTTCAAGAATTAGCCGGGAAAAGCGGCCTGTTTGGATTTGTAGACGCCCTGGTAAAAAAGGGGTATGATTACGTTGGATTATTTTTTTATTCTTTTTTAAGAACGAGATGTAATTATGGATAATTAGGCTCTAATTCATCAGGTTTTAATGAATGCATATAACTATGAATAAAAGGATCTTGGGAGCGATGGTGGTCGCCGGCGTGATCGTCGGTTCGCTCGTCATTTTGGGTGCTGTTCAGAATCGCTTCGGTGGCGGTTTTCTGAGCATTCAGAATCGCTTTTGCTGTGGTCACTTGACCCTCAACTCCCAGCGGATGCTGAGCGGTGCTATCCAGAACCGCTTCAACAACAGCATCCTGGCTATCCAGAATCGTTTCACCACCAGTGGTCTGGCTATCCAGAATCGTTTCACCACCAGTGGTCTGGCTATCCAGAATCGTTTCACCACCAGTGGTCTGGCTATCCAGAATCGTTTCACCACCAGTGGTTTGAGTCTCAACTCTCAGCGGATGCTGAGTCTCAACTCTCAGCGGATGCTGAGTCTCAACTCTCAGCGGATGCTGTAAAGAGATTGTCGTCCAGCAACTCTGATTATACAAAACCGTCGAGCCCAGCTCGGCGGTTTTGTATAGACGCGCCGAGCGCGCGCATTGACAACAGCCGGGTTCGGTGTCAATTTATGGTGTCGTTCGGATCAGACGGGTGGTTCCGCCGGTTCTGAACGCGCCGCCTGCGGCGGATTCCGCAGACTGTCCGCAGGGAGACTGGGGCGTTGTCGAGCCAGGCTCGATGCCGCGCCAGCGTACCGAGGATGGAGGTCAGACATGGCACAGCAGCACCTTTCCACAGGGCAGATCCGACAGCTCATCGAGATCGACAACGCCGGGCACGGGATCGGCAACGAGGTCCAGGAGTTCATCCGCCGGCTCACTTCCGGCGGCGTCGCGGACCAGTCCGGCGGCTTGCGCCGGATCCAGGTCAAGCGGTTTTGGGACCGCGGCGTCGGGCGCGAGCTCGGCTATCGCGACTTCGAGGCTTACCTCGCCAGCATTCCCGATATTCCGCCGGCTCTTCTCAAGGTAGACAAGGACTTCCCGTGGATCGTCCTGGTCGAGCCGCGTCTCGGCCTGCGGAAGCTCTGCGATCGCGCGGGCGTCGTGTTCAGCGGCAGCGATGCGACTTGTGCCGCTTTCGACGCGCGTTACGTCGAGTTCGCGAATCCGACCTGGATCCGCGTCCGGGATGGTCGTCAGAATCGCGGCCGTCTTGTTTCCGAGTGCCGCGAGTCATTCCAGGAGGATGAGCTGGGCCTCACGGCGCTTCAGGGCGTCTGCGCCTATCTCCAACACGCCTTTGTCGAGATCATCTACGAGATGGGCCGAAATGGCGTGGATCTGGCCGGGTCGGTCTGCAGTGACAAGCGCGATTTTACAGCGATCCTTCTGCTCGATTGCGATGTCACAGCGACGCTCGATGCGGACCATGCTTTCTTCCGCAACTGTCCGGGCTGCGGCACCGCGTCGCGCCGGGTGCTGTAGGTTCGCCCGAAACGATCAGCCGTCCTTTCGCGAAAATTCAACGCTTCGTCTCGTCCGGCTTTCCCGATAAGGAAGCCGGGCTTTTTTAACGGTTCTTTGTGGTAAAATATCCGGATAAAATTGCGTTGAAGCCAGTCATCTTATGAAAACAGCTGACAAGAAATCTGGCCGCGGTCGCGGCCTCATCCAGGTCTATACCGGCGACGGCAAGGGCAAGACGACCGCTGCTCTCGGACTCGCGGTCCGCGCGGTCGGCGCTGGTTTCAGGGTCGCTATGATAAGTTTCGACAAGGGCGGCGATCATTATTCCGAGCGCCGGGTCATCGCCGAGCGCTTCCCGGGCGAGATCGATCTTTTCGCCACCGGACTCAAGCGTTTCGATCCGGCGGCCAAGACGTTCCGTTTCGGTGTCACGCCGGAGGACGTAGCCGAGGCTGAGCGCGGTCTGCGACTGGCACAAGAGCTATTAGCTGGTAAAAAATACGACCTGGTTATTCTCGATGAAGCCCTGACCTGCGTGCCGTTCGGATTGTTGCGGGAAAGCGACGTACTGGAACTGCTGGCCGCCAAATTAGCCGCGACCGAACTGGTGCTCACCGGCCGCGGTTGCCCGACGTCGATCATCCGGCTGGCTGATCTTGTGAGCGAGGTCCGCTGCCTCAAGCATTATCACGCGAACGGGGTGCTGGCGCGCGCCGGCTTGGATCACTGATCCGAGCCATAGCCGCTCTTGCGGCCGCTGGCTCGCGTCGTGTTATAATATTTTCGCCGCCGCTGTGCGCGGTGAATTCAACAAACCATAAGCTTTTTTAAGCTATGCCCAGCAAACAGACGTTGTCGTCCAACCGGTTCTTCATCGTCAATATCATCCTGACCGCGGCCGTAGCCACCTTGTTCGGCTTTGCCGCCGGTCTCGTCGCTTCGAGCGGCCGCCTGACCGGCGGATTATTCCAAATGCTGCCGGCCGCCGTGCGCCAGGTCATTGATCCGGCGGCTGGCCAGTTTCAATCCGGCGCGGAGAGATATTCTTTGCCGCAGTTGCGCGGCCGGCTGAAACAGACCACCAGCGAACAGGCCGCCATCGAGGTCGTGAAAAAATCTTCGCCAGCCGTGGTCTCGATCGTCGTCTCCAAGGATATGCCGGTCTATGAACAATATCTGGCGCCGCAGGAGAACGACGATCTCTTTCAGCAGTTCTTCGGCGACATGCCGGGTTTGCAGTTCAACGTTCCGCAATACCGTCAGAACGGCACGGCGAAGCAGGAGATCGGCGCCGGTTCTGGTTTCCTGATCTCGGCTGACGGCTATATCGTCACCAACCGGCACGTCGTCGCCGACGAGAAGGCTTCCTACACGGTCGTGCTGCAGGACCAGCGCAAGTTCGAAGCCAAGGTGCTCGGCCGCGACGCGGTCAGCGACATCGCAGTCCTGAAGATCGAGGGGATGGATTTTCCTTTCGTCGCGCTCGGGGATTCGGACAAGCTACAGGTCGGGCAGAGCGTCATCGCCATCGGTTACGCGCTGGGGCGTTTCAGCAACAGCGTCTCTTTCGGCATCATTTCCGGATTGCAGCGCTCGCTCACCGCGAACGACGGTTTGGGCGGCTCGCAAGGACTTTTCGACGTCATTCAGTCGGACGCGGCCATCAATCCGGGCAACTCCGGCGGGCCGCTCCTGAATCTGAAGAGCGAGGTCATCGGCGTCAACGTAGCCATCGTCCAGGGCTCGCAGAACATCAGTTTCTCGTTGCCGATCAATGACGTGAAGACTGTTGTTTCGAGTCTGCGCGCCACTGGCAAGATTGTCCGGCCGTTCCTGGGCGTGCGCTTCGTCATGATCTCGAAAGAGCTGCAAGCTGCCAATCAGCTATCGGTCGATCACGGCGCGCTCGTCGTCCGCGGCCAGGCGCAGACCGACCTCGCGGTCATGCCGGGTTCGCCGGCCGATCTCGCCGGCATCGTCGAGAACGACATCATCCTGGAGATTAACGGCAAAGAGCTGACCGCCGATTATCCGCTGCAGCTCGCGGTGACCAAGCTTGCCGCCGGCGACACAGTGAAGCTGAAGATCCTGCATAAAGGCGAAGAGAAGGTCGTCGAGGTCAAGCTGACGGAGAAGAAATAAGTAGCAGGCGCAGACGCGGTCCGGCAGAAGATCCGGGCCGCGTTTTGATTTTCTTGATCTTCCGGATCGGGTTCTGCGAGTGGGGTCCGGATATTGACAATGACGGTCAAATATTCCAAAGTAGGGCTGTGTTTTGACCCCTAAGGCCGCCTGGAGCGGCGAGGATGCAGTCATGGTTGACGAGAAGAAAGACGCCCCGAAGCCGCTGGAGAAGGAAGAGGTCCATGTGAGCGTGAAGCCGAAGGACCCGAAGGATCCCGCTCATCGGCAAGTTGCCGAGAAGGTCAAGGCCAACGTCGAGAAAGAGGTCAAGAAGGCGCTCGACGACAACAAGTCCGGCGGCGTGCAGAAGCAGCTCGATGCCGCCGAGAAGAAGATCGACGACGCCAAAAACGGGACGAGTCCGAACCAGATCGAGAAGATCAGTGTGAAGGTGAAAGGCAAGGACGGGGACGGCGACGAAGTCTCCCGCGAACGGTCGGTCAAACCGAAGGGCTGATCAAGCCCGCGCATCTCTATTCGCCAGCCTAGTGCTGGCGATTTTTTTCACCACCAAAGTGTAACCCCGAGTGTCAGCTCGGGGTTTTATGACTCGTGAATCCCCCGACCTGTTCCCCGCAGCTTTAGCGAAGGGGGAAGCCGCAGGCAGAGGGGGATAGGCCGCTTGCCGCCAAGCGCGACCTTTGGACGCTAGCCTGGGATTTTATGAATCGTTTCCTTCGGTGTCAGGCACCTGAGGTGCCTGACACCGTTGCGCCATCAAATGAGCTTAAAAAAGATGCTGCAGCCCGCGGTGCCTGACACCAAGGGGACAGGCACCGGAGAGGCCGCGATAAAAAAGACCCGTCGGAAAGTTCCGGCGGGTTGCGGTCGAGAGGCATGGCGAGATCCTCACTTGGCGAGGAGTTCGAGCGCCTTGTCGAGTTGCGGGTCGCGGTTCATCTGGAAGTCCGCCGTCGTCCGAGGCACGATCACGTCCGGCGTCAGGCCGACATTGTGGACCGAGCGGAATTTTTTGGGCGTGAACCAGCGCGTGGTCACCAGACTGATGACGGAACCGTCGCTCAGTTGGAGGTCAACTTGGCCGACGCCTTTTCCGAAGGTCTGCGTTCCGACCACTTGGGCTAGGCCATAGTCCTGCAAGGCGCCGGCCATGACCTCTGCCGCCGAGGCTGATCCGCCGTCGACGAGCACGATCGTCGGTTTGCTGGCCAGCGGCGAGTATTCGGTCAATCGTGAGGCGAATTTCGCGTTGTCGTGCGCATAGGTGATCATCATGCAGCTATTCGAGCCGATCCAGGCACTGACGATGTGGCAGACGTTGTCGACGGTGCCGCCGGGATTGCCTCGGAGGTCGATGATCAGGCCTTCGATCCCGGCTTTCAGCGCGTCGTCTGCCGCTTGGTCGAATCTGGCGGCAGCATCCCCGGTTAAGTCGGCGATCCGGATGATCGCCAGACGACGACCGTTCGCTTGGACCAGCCGCAGACTGACCAGGTCGTAAGCCGCCGGGACAGCATCGATGTCGAACTGCAGCGGTTCAGCGGCTCCTTCACGTCCGATGAGCAGGCGGATCGTCTTGCCGGCGAGCCGCGTGCTCCGCAGGGTAACCAGGCCTTGGCGGGTGAGTCCCGAAGCGCTGCGGCCGTTGATGGCCAACAGCCGGTCGCCGGGGAAGACCCCGGCTTTTTCCGCCGGCGAATTGGGTATGAGCCCGACAATGGTCGGCGGGTCGGTCCGGAGATCAGTAATGGTGCCCAGGTCGGAGGTCGAGTCTTTTTCCGCCCGCTCCATCTGCCGCACCGTCTCGGGATCGTAGTAAGCCGAGAACGTGTCGTCCTGGCGGTGCAGCGAGCCGATGAGTCCGGTAAGGGCGCTACGGAGCATCTTGTCCTGGTCCAGCGGTCCGGCGGCGTAGTTATCCTCGATGTAGTTCCAGACCTCGCTGAATTGCCGCGCAGGCGGTCTCTGGTTGCCTCGGCCGATGACCAGGCCGAGGATGAAGGTGGTGACGGGCAGAACCCCAATCGCCAATGCTATGAAAGAACGTCTCATGTCAGACTCCTGTCTTCAGCCTTTGACTGACATACGTATAGCGAACTTAATCAGAACCGGAACGACGAGTCAATCGGGGTTGGTCGGGACTTTTTGCGCCTGATGCTGGAAATAAAAAGACCCGCCGGAAAGTTCCGGCGGGTCGCGGTCGAGAGGCGGTCGACTCACTTGGCGAGGAGTTCGAGCGCCTTGTCGAGCTGTGGGTCGCGTTCATTTTTCGCGTCGTCTTCGGTGAGCGGTACCGCGACGTCGGGTTCGATGCCCACTTTATGGATCATGTTTCCCGATGGCGTGAGCCAGAGACTGATCGTGAGCTTCACGTAGGAGCCGTCCGGCAGGTCGTATCCGGTCTGGACGCAGCCTTTGCCATAGCTCTTTTCGCCGACGATCCTGATCTTGTCGTTGTCTTTCAGGGCGCCGGTGAGCACCTCCGAAGCGGAGGCTGAGTTCTTGTTCAGTAGCACGATGGTCGGCATCGCGGCGAGACGGGCTTTGTGTTGCACGCCGCTTTTTTCGATGGTGCCGTCGCGATATTTTTGCTGAACCACTACGCCGCTGCCGATCCATTCACCGGCGATGTCGATAGCGATGTGGAGATAGCCGCCGGGGTTGTCGCGCAGGTCGAGGACCAGTCCGTCGGCTTTGGCTTTGATGATCGCCGCCACGGCCTCGTCGAACTGCTCGTCGGTGTTTCTCTGGAATTCGGCGATCTGGATCACGGCGAGATGCTTTCCGCCGCGTTCGATCATTTTCCATTTGACGGATTCGATCGTGACTTCGTCGCGCGTGATCATGAATTCCTGCGGTTGGGGCAGGCCCGGGCGGTTCACGAGCAGTTTGACCTTGGTCTTCTTGGCCCCGCGGATCTTCGTGACGCATTCGTCGATCTTTTTGTCCTTCGTCGGCTGTCCGTCAATCGTCAGGATCTGGTCTCCGGCCTTGAGCCCGGCGCGTTCCGCCGGCGAGCCCGGCATGATCCGGATGATGGTCAGGGTCTCTTGCTTGTCTTCGAGGACCGCGCCGATGCCGCAGAATTTTCCGGACTTGGCTTCTTCGAATTGCTTGGCTTCGGTCGGGTCGAAGAATCGCGAATGCGGGTCATCGAGCGCGGCGACCATGCCAGCGAGCGAGCCGTAGAAGAGTTTGGAATCCGAGACCGAGCTCGAATCGAAGTACTGGCTCCTGATCATCATCCAAACCTGCCGGTAGGTTTCGAAATCCACGCCTGCAACCTTGTCTGGAGATTCGCTGCACATCCCGTTGAGCGAGGCTGGTTCCGGCGGGAGGGATTCGATCTGGCTGACTGGCGGGACAGTTTCGACTGTCTCGGCTGTGCGGCGTCCCAGGAGGAATCCGCCGGTGTAGATGCCGCTGGTAGCGAGCAGAACAAGCAGGGTTTTGGTTGTCAAAGAGCGTGACATGAGCCACCTCCACGTTAGCTGTTCAGACACAGAAAGGCCCACTTGAAGCGACCTTAGCGGCTGCGTCAGCCGGCGTCAAGCTCAGACAGCCGGCCAGTCGTGTCGGGTCCGAGCGGCTAAAAAAAGACCCCCAAAGTTGGGGGTCAGCGCGGATCGGCGAGCAGGGCGTCGATGCCTGGGATGACGCGCCTGGCTCCGGCGGCGCGCAGACGTTCGGCGGTGATCGTGCCGAGGACGCCCACGGTGTACAGGTCGAAGCGGTGGCCGATGAGCATGTCCATCTCCGAATCGCCGCAGTAGAAGCAGTCGCGCGCGAACTCGGTGATGCAGACGCCGGCGGCGTCCGCGAAGGCCTGGATATGCAGCGGTCCTTTCGGAATGGCTGTCGAGCCGAGCGTCAGCTTGAAGCGGCCGCGGGCGAGTTCGGAGCCGAGGCGGCGGCTGACTGTCTCATCCGGCGAGCCGCTGGAGACGAAGATCGTGACGCCTTTGCCGGCGAGCGCGCGCAGGAGCCTTTTCGCGCCGGCGAGATAGTCGATCGGCACGAGGCGGATGCGCCGCTCGAATTCGAGGAAGAGGCTGGCGATTTCCTTGTCGGTCGGGTTGTCGCCGGCCGCGTTGATCGTCTGACGGAAGATATCCGTGAGTTTGGCGCTGGTCGCGGCCGCGAATGAATCCCGGGCGGCCGCTTCGTCGAGGCCGTAGCTGGCCACGAGGTCGGCGAAGATCTTGAGGCACGGCTGCATGCTGTCAATCAGCGTGCCGTCCATGTCGAAGATACCGTAGCGGAAAGAGAAGACGCTGCGATAACCCTTCATCGGCAGCTCCTTGGTCGGTGGTGGTTGGAAAAGGACTTCAAGACAGCTTGCCAGCGCTGGCGGATGGAGTCAATGGGGTTAGGGAGTGCAGGAGTGCGGGAGTGCTGGAGAGACGGAGCCACGTCGCTCGCGAGCGACGTGGCGGAGTCAATCGATATTTTTTAACTTCCGCACTTTAGAACTCCAGTACTTCAGCACTTCTTCACCCCCACCCTCGAATCAAAAAACCGCCGAGTTCGCCCGGCGGCTTTTTAGACGTTGGCTGATGCCGACAGCTACTGGACCAGCTGGCAGCCTTTCGCGGTCGATTGGCAGGAGTAGGGAATGCCGACGTATCCCGCCTGGGCCGGAGCGGCAAAATCTTCCCAGTCCGCCGGGCGGCTTGTGCAGGCGCCCTGGGCGCAGCCGTAGCAGTCGACCTCGCCGGTCTTGATCTGGCGCATCAGCACGCAGCTGCTGGCGGCGCCTTTAGGCTGGGCGCAGGTGACCTGGACCGGATAGCTCTCGGCGAGGAGACATTGTCCGGGGCAGCCGGCAGCCTCGCATTCGTGTCCCTGAGGGACGCAGAGCGTGCCTTTGTTGTCCGGCAGCGTGGCGCAAGTCTGGCCGGCGGCGCAGGGATTACGCAGACCGCACTGGACGCTGCCGATGGTGTCCGTGGCGTTCAGTTCGAAGCAGAAATGTCCGGACGGATGCTCCCAGGTCCGCAGGCGGCCGCGTGTCAAAGGCTCGGTCACGAGCGGGGCGGTCGCGGCCGGCGGCAGTGGTTCTCGCACCGGCATCGGCTGTTTCAATTCCTGTTGGTCTGCTGTTTCGCTGGCCAGATCAAAAATGGCGCAGAGCAGGTAGTTGGAATCGCCCTGAGGTTCGTAGCCGTAGGGTTCTTTCGTCTGCGGATCCTCGAGCGAACCGACCAGGTAGCTTTCGGTTCCCGCGGCCTGCATGAGGACTTTCAGGTCGGCCGGCAGCCGGTTGTTGCGGGCGTAGAAAGAATCCACCGCGGCCGCGATCTGCTGCACTTCGGCCAGGCGTTGCGAATCGAACTGGCGGCTGCGCTCCGCGTTCGGCGAACCGGAAAGGTACAGGCCGCCGGCGATGGCCGCGATGACGAGCGTGATGACGAAGCCGGCGAAGATCCGGAGACCATTGATGCGCAACATATTTATTTCTCTTCCTTTCTCAGATCCCATAGGTAGTAGCCGAAGATCAGGCCGGCGATGAGCATTACGGCCAGAACTTTGAGGATGAACCGCAGCGTCAGTTCGCCCGCGAGCAGGTTATAGATGAGCGTGATGAGGTCGCCGATGATGATGCTGGCCGCCACGAAGAGCGTGAGGTAGGTCAGCCACTTGCGGACTTTGGAGCTCTTCTTTTCCGGATCGCGGCTGATCCATCTGATCGTGAGCGTCGTCAGCCAGAAGTAGATCGGGAAAGCGACGATGAGCGAGGCGATCGAGGTGCGCACGCCGAAGATGTCGAGCTGATAATACTGCGACAGCTTATCCGGGATCCAATGATTGATGAAATCGAAGAGCAGCGTACCGAAGCTCCAGGCGCTCCAATAGAGACAGGCGAACAGGAGCAGGTAAATGAACGCCTCGCGCGCCGACAGGTAGGGGCGTTGGCGCGGCACCGGGATCGGGAAGTCGATCTCGGCAAAGGCTCCGATGGCCGAGACGATCTCCTCTTCCGCCCAGCCGGCCTGGGAGAGGGCTTTTTTAATGTCCGGCCTGGGGATCTTTTCCGTCAGGGCGGATTTGATGAACTGCTTAAGGTCTTCATTCATATGGGGACATTATAGCCTTTGTTTTGAGAGTTGGGGAGTGGGGGAGGCTTAGTTGAGAGTGCTGGAGTTCTGGAGTTCTGGAGTTCTGGAGTGCTGAAGTTGGGGAGTCAGGAAGAGACGGAGAGACGAAGTTACGAGGTTAAAAATATATTTCAAATGACTTCGTTTCTCCGTCTCTCCGTCTCTCCCGTATCTCCGTCTCTCCGTCACTCCCTGTTAAAGTGGCGAAAAAAACCGCGTCCCGATGAACGGGGCGCGGCAAGAATCAGAAGGATCAGCTGAGAGCTTTGAGAAGTTCCGTGAAGTTCATGATCTGCGAGGCGGCGGTGAACAGCCAGAATAGTCCGCCGGCGAGCGCGGCGTAGGCCACGAAGCCGTTCAGCGCTTCATCGCGCGTCATCACCGGGAGCGGTTTCGTTTTGAGGAACTTGCCGAGCGGCGTCTGGCGGAAATCGTCGTCGTCCGTCAGGGCCCAAAGTTCCTGCGCCGAAGTGGCGCGGGATCTGAACGAGCGGCGCGGTTCGGTGGCATCGACGGCGATCCGCGTCCAGAAGAGCTTCATCATGTCGCCAGAGGTGAGGCCGCAGTTTTTCATGCGCTGGCGCAGTCCTTCGTCGTGCAGTTCGCTCCAGTCTATGAGGCCGGCATTGATGCAGTCGAAGATCTGCTGCAAAGCGTCGCTTACGACGTTCACCTTCGGTTCGACGCCGAGCTTTTCGGCGAAGGCGGCGATGATCCGTTCGCGGTCGCGCTGTTGGCGTTGGTCGCTGATCTCCTGCTTGAGGTCGAAGTAACCGGCCAAGCCGATGAAAGCGACGACGATCGGAGAGAAGAAGAGTCCGAGGCAGGCCGTCAATCCGAGTCCGGCCACCAGCACGGCGAGTCCGAACTTGGGCGAGATCGAGTAGGCGATGGATTTCGCCGCCCGGCCGCCATCAACCGGGTTGACCGGCAGCAGATTGAAGAGATTCAGGAAACCGTTGAACATGGCTGCGCCGGCGAAGATCGGTTCGTTGGTCAGGAAGTAGAGGCCCAGACAGGCGAGTCCCAGGGCAAAGCCCCAGGCCGGTCCCATGAGCGCGATGATCGTCTCGTCCCGGCGCGATTCCCATTTCCTGAGCGGGGAGACCGCGAGTCCCAGGAGCGGCACGAAGTAGAATCCCCGGATACCGCAGCCGAGGCGTTTCATGGCCCAGCCGTGTCCGAATTCATGGATGAGGAGCGAGCCCATCATGATGAGCGCGAACTTCCAGCTCGCGAGCCAGGCGATGACGAGGAAGAATAACGCGGCTAACAGCAGTTCCTTGCCGGTTACGAGCGGCCGCTTTTCGGCGGCCTGGTTGCGTTGGTCGTTCACGACGGCACCTCCGGACAGTGATTCAGCTGATTGTCTAAAGAACTTGCGGCGATCTTAACGGCGCGGCGGGTGAATGTCAATCAAGGCTGGCGGGCGCCGGGCGTTGACGATAACGGCCATTAACGGCTAAGGTGGGCGCAAGCTCCTTTCATTGTCTCATTTCGGCATTCGCCGGTCAGGAGATCCAGATGTTCACGACGGATCAGCAAAGCTTGGTCGACTTTGTCTTGCGCCATTGCGCCGACAAGAAGCTGGCGCAGCGGGCGCTGGCGGTCATCGATCCTTATTTCACGGAAGCCAAGGTCGGCATCTTTCCGCTCGATATCGCCTGGCACGTGGATCAGGATGCGGCCAAAGCGGCTTTAGCCGTCGCTCTCGGCAAGACGATCACTGATCTGCGCGTCTTGGCCGGGTCGCTCGGCACCGGTCTCAGCGCGAACGGCGCTCTGCCTGCCGATCTGGCAGCCGCCGACGCCGAGGCTGCTGACGTCGATCCGTCAGCCGACTTCGTCTTCACCAGCGTGCTGCTCTTGAGCGAGTTCCGCGACGAGCTCGCCATCCAGTTGGATGATGAGCAGTCCAACGAGCTGATGTACAAGGTGTATGACACGCTCGGTCTGGCGGTCCAGATCAACATGAAGACGGCTTACGCCCAGTTCTTCGGCCGGCTCAACGACAATGCCGCGAACACGATCGCTCTCATGCCCATGGCCTGCGTCTTCTACTTGCTCGGTTTCGCCATGGCTGGCGACGTCGGCATGTTCGAGCGGCTGAAGCTGCTCGTCGAACTTTGCCGCCACGCCATTCCCATCGGCGAGATCAAAGCTCGGCCCGCCCAGGACGGCCAACCCGCCGCGCCCGGCAAGTGGCTGCTGCTCGCCGGCTGATCGGCGGCCTTATCGCAAAACCCGGATCCGCACTGGATCCGGGTTTTTTTGTCCCGTCTTGATCTCCGCGGGTCGTGTGAATCCGGATTCATTCGCAGGTTCGGATGATCATGGGCTATATCGTACCAATTCTTGACGATCAGGTCTGGCTTGGGCGTTCCCGGCCGGGGCGCTTGATTATTTGGCGGAGATACATTATGCTGTTTCCACATAAATATCATCGGGGCGTAGCACAGCGGTAGTGCGCTCGGTTCGGGACCGAGAGGCCGCAGGTTCGATCCCTGTCGCCCCGACCACGCAAGAACACCAGCCAGACTGGTGTTTTTACGTACATGGATTTCGGTCAGATAAAAAAACGTCCCGTAGTTTTTGGGACGTTGGACGAGAGCAGTTTTCCGGTTTCTGGTCACTTCTTGTGGCCGAACAGGATACGGCGCAACCGTTCGAGAAAGGTGGTTCTGGCCTTTTGCGGACGTTGCGTTGTCCCTCCGCTACAGGTCATGGATCCGACCCTGGTAAGTTTGTAACCCCTGCGTCGCGCGGCTTCTTCCAGAGAATACCAGTACGTTTTACCTGTCCTTTTGGAGTTGGCCTTCATCTCTTCCTGTCTGATCTGTTGGGCCAGAGCCAGTATCTGCTTGGCTTCTTTGGAGAGTAATGCAAAGGGCATGTCGCGCCTCCGTTCCTTGGAAAGATCTGAGCACACTTTTGCGTGAATCGCCGCGGCTGTCAAGACGAGGTCTTGTCGCGCGGACAAAAAAACGGACCAGAGCGGTCCGTGGGCGGCTAAGTCATTCAGCCTCGATCGCCGAACAGGAGATGGCGCAACCGTTCGAGAAAGGTGGTTCTGGCCTTTTGCGGACGTTGCGCTGCCCCTCCGCTGCAGGTCATGGATCCGACCCTGGTAAGTTTGTAGCCCAGCCGTCGCGCGGCCTCTTCATAATACCAGTCCGGATGGTGGTCCAGGGGGATGGACATCTGATCACCGTTGTTCACCAGCGGCCGGCCGGTCCTCCGGGAGTTGGCTTCCATCTCTTCGTGCGCGATCTGGTCGGCCAGAGCGAAGATCTGCAAGACTGTTTTGGAGTGTATTATCATGGGCATGTCGCGCCTCCGTTCCTTGGAAAGATCTGAGCACACTTTTGCGTGAATCGCCGCGGCTGTCAAGATTGCCCATGTCGCGCGGACAAAAAAACGGACCAGAGCGGTCCGTTGGCGGCTGAGTCATTCAGCCTCGTCTGCCGAGGCAGCCTTTTATTCGCCCTCAAGAGCGATCTCTTCGCCAGCGAGGTACTGCTTGATCCGAGCGTCGTCGGCCAGCAGACACTGGAGGAATTGCGTCGCTTTGAGGTCGGCCGTATTCAGGTAGCCGAACCAGCGCAGGCGCTCCTCCGGCGTGCCCTCAAGAAGGTTCTGGAACAGCTTCTCGCGCTCGGCTTCCTTGAAGAGGAAGAGCCCCTTCTTGGGATACAGGTCGAGCATTTCGGCGCGGATCTTCGCTGGCGTGTCTGGCCCCATGGCCAGCGCGAAGAGCGTGGAGATCGCGTCGATGTTATCCTTGACGAGCTCCTGGTTGAAGTTGTCGTTGGTCAGCGAGTTCATGATCGCCCAGGCATTGTTGCGCGCCCGGACGAATTCTTCGCTGGCGCAGGGGAGAGCTGGCGCAGCAACGGACATCGCGGCCGGCGCCTGGTCGACGGTTGCGGCCGGTTCCGGCTTCTGGTCGGAATATCCGGATCCATAACCGACGAGGTAAGCGGCGTTGATGGCCAGAAAGATCCCGATTCCGATCAGGCGTTGACGGGGAGTGAAACGCGCAGTGGAGATGTTGCCGTTCGGTTCGGACATGTTGGCCTCCGTGGCTGAAAAGGTTGTAAAGAACGGCCTCACCTTAACAGACCGCGGAAAAACAGCAAGCTCCACCCGCCGCCGGTATTCCGTTTTAGCGCCAAGAGGCGTAATCTAGAGGGTGAAATATGGACGACCTGTTCGACTACAAGGCCCGCCGCCAGCAAAAGAAGGAGGCTCCGCTCGCCGATCGTCTGCGGCCGGAGAATTTTTCGGAATTCGTCGGCCAGCAGGACATCATCGGCGAGGCCAGCCCGCTCCGGCGTCTCATCGATCAGGACGAAGTGCCATCGATGATCTTTTGGGGGCCGCCCGGCACCGGCAAGACGACGCTCGCGCGTCTCATCGCCAAGACGACCAAGTCGCGCTTCGTGCAGCTCTCGGCCGTCTCGAGCGGGGTCGCGGAATTGCGCCAGGTGGTCGCCGAAGCCAAGGACACGCTGAAATTCAACGGCACCCGCACCATCGTCTTCGTCGACGAGATCCATCGCTGGAACAAGGCCCAGCAGGACGCGTTCCTGCCGCACGTCGAGGACGGCACAGTCGTGCTCATCGGCGCAACGACGGAGAATCCGTCCTTCGAGGTCAATTCGGCGCTGCTCTCGCGCTGCCGCGTCTTCGTCCTGAAGAGCCTCGCGGCCGCGGATATCGAGGTCCTGCTGCGCCGGGCGCTCGCGGACGCCGAGCGCGGGTACGGCAAGCAGAAGATCGAGGCGGAAGAGGGCGTCATCGAGTTCATCGCCGCGGCCGCCGACGGCGACGCGCGGACTTCGCTCAACACGCTTGAGATGGCGGTGAAATCCGAGTCCGGCAGTTTAGACGCCGCCGGCGCTGGAGTGATACACTTGAAGCGCGAACGTCTCGCTGCGATCATGCGCCGTTCGCATCTGCTCTACGACAAATCCGGCGAGGAACACTACAATCTCATCTCCGCGCTGCACAAGAGCCTGCGCGGTTCGGATCCCGACGCCGCGCTCTACTGGCTCGGGCGGATGCTCGAGGCGGGGGAGGATCCGGTCTACGTCGCGCGTCGGCTGGTCCGCTTCGCGTCCGAAGACATCGGCCTCGCTGATCCGAACGCACTCGTCCAGACCGTGGCCGCTTTCCAGGCGGCCCACAGCCTCGGCATGCCGGAATGCAACGTCATCCTCGCCCAGGCCGCCGTCTATCTCGCCCGCGCGCCGAAATCCAACTCCCTGTACGTCGCTTACGGCCGCGTGCGCGAGGATATCGAGCGCCTGCCGAGCGAACCCGTCCCGCTGCACTTGCGCAACGCTCCGACCAGACTGATGAAAGAACTCGACTACGGCAAGGGTTATGTCTATCCGCCCGACGTCGCCAAGAAACGTTCCGACGGCCACGCCGATACCGGTCAGGATTATCTGCCGGAGCGGCTGCGGGGACGCAAATACCTAAAAGACTGATCGCCGCGCTCATGGCTTCGAAAAAGTGGTACGCCAACGCCTACATCCTGCTCGTGTTTTTCATTTCCATGACCGCGGTGCTCATGGCTGCTCTGATGCTGCTGCTCCTGCCGCAATCCTCGGAGATCGTGCGTCTCGCGCAGTGGCGCCTGATGCGCGCCCGGACGTTCGGCGTCGAGGCTCTGGTCCGCTACGAAGGCTGGCAGGAAACGAAGAAAAGCAACGGCGCCGTCGATCGCCGACGCGAGGCGGTCTACTTCGAGTCGGTCGGCGTCGTCGACCGGACGGATGCCGAAGCCTCCCAGGCCGCTCTGCAATTCGACCTCGCCGTCGGAGCCGATCAGCCGACGGAATACTCCGGCCAGTTCGTGAAATCGGGCAGCGCCGACTTCCTGCGCTTCGATGTTCTGCCGGCCATGCTCGGCGTTTTGAGATTGGAAGCGTTCCGCGGCGACTGGCTGACCTTCGATCTGGAGAGTATCCGGGCCGGCCTGGAAGCGCCGTTCTGGGGCGGCCGCGGTCGCGAGCTCGCCGAGGCCGACCAGACCTATCTTCTCGAGCAGCTGCGCATCACGCCGTTCCTGAAATTTCTCGGCAAGCTGAAGTCCGAGACCGTCGGCGGCGTGCCGAATCATCATTACGTGATCCGTCCGGAACTCCTATACGTCAAGGATTACGTGCTGCAGGCCGAGGCGCTGCGGCAGGGCCGCGAACTCACGAGCAAGGAGCGCGAGCCGGTCGATATTTTTTTCGCCAACGTGACGGCCGAGAACGGCGAGATCTGGATCGGTAAGCGCGACCTGTATCCTTATCGCGCCCTGTTGCGCTTCCGGTACGATGACGGGTTGCGCCGCGGTATTTTTTCGGCCACGTTCAATTTTTCGAAGTTCAACGGACCGGTCGCGATCAGCGCGCCGACTGCCGGAGTCGAACAGGTCGATGACATCATCACTTCGCTCCTGCCGACCATTTCCGAACATTTGCCGCTCGCCGGCCAAGGCGCGGTCCGCCGGGGCGCGGCTGCCGCTCCGGCCAAGGGGTTGCCGGTCATCTCGGCCAAGGCCGCTGGCGACGACGATCCGGACAAGGATGGCTTGTCGAATGCACTGGAGTATTTTTACGGCACTGATCCGGCCAAAGCCGATACCGACGGCGACGGCGTGAATGACGGCCTGGAGGTCGAAAGGGGATCGAATCCGGCTGGCCCGGGCAAACTTTTCGATTTCGGCATCGAGGCGGCGCTCAATAAGTGAGGTTCGCGGTATGGCTGTGAGATTTGGCATCGCCAGACATCGCCCGGGCGGCAAGGCTGAAGTTTCCGGCTCCCGCCTGCTTTTTTTGCGCGTCGCGATGGCGGCGCTGCTGCTGGTCTTGGTCGGCCGGCTGTTCATCATCCAGGTCCTGTCGCACGATCATTACGCCGCCCTGGCCACCGACCAGCACTATCTGACGGAAAAATTGTTCCCGGAGCGCGGCGCGGTCTACGTTTCCAATCCGCGGGCCGCGGAACAGAAGTTCCCGATCGCGGTCAACAAATCCCTGGCGCTCGTCTACGCCGACACGCGCGGCATCGACGATTCGGCCGCGGCGGCGAAAGCGCTCGCGCCGCTCCTCGGTCTCGACGAAGCCGAACTGCTCGCCAAGCTCGCGGCCAAGGACGATCCTTATGTGCCGCTCGCGCGCCAGGTCTCCGAAGAGGCCGTGAATCGGGTCCGCGCGCTCGGTCTGGCGAGCGTCCACATCACGGCTGAGCCGTTCCGTTATTATCCGGAGGGCGCGGCTTTTTCGCATCTGACCGGTTTCGTGGGCTTCGACGCGGCCGGTCAGCGCGTTGGCCGTTACGGCATCGAAGGTTTCTGGAATCGCGAACTCACCGGCAAGGTCGGCTACATCGAAGCGGAGACCGATCCGGTCGGCCGCTGGATCGGCATCGCCGAGCGTGACCTGCGGCCGGCGACCGACGGCGCGGAGATCCTGCTCACGATCGACCGCAACATCCAATATTACGCCTGCGAGAAACTCGCCGCCGCGGTCGAGCGCCATGGCGCCACGGGCGGAGCAGTCGTCATTCTGGAACCCAAGACCGGCGCTGTCCTGGCGCTTTGCGGCTACCCGAATTTCGACCCGAACGCCTACTCCGCGGTCAAGGACATGCGCGCTTTCAATGATCCGGCGATCTTCTATTCTTACGAACCTGGTTCGATCATGAAAGCGATCACCATGGCCGCCGCTCTCGACGCGGACAAGGTGCTGCCGTACACGACCTACAATGACGAAGGTGTGGTGAAGATCGGGCCTTACTCCATCCGCAACTCCGACGGCAAGGCCAACGGCATCCAGACCATGACCCAGGTACTTGAGAAATCTCTCAATACCGGCGCAATCTTCGCTGCCGACCGTCTCGGTCCGAAACTGTTCCGCCAGTATGTGGAAGCTTTCGGGTTCGGCGCCGCGACCGGCATTGAACTCGACTCCGAAGCCGCCGGCGACATCTCTTCGATCTCCAAGAAAGGCGACATCTGGACCGCGACCGCTTCGTTCGGCCAGGGCATCACGACGACTCCGATCCAGATGGCCGCGGCCTACGCGGCGCTCGCGAACGGCGGCAAGCTCGTGAAGCCTTACGTGGTCAAGGAGATCCGCCGCAGCGATGGCATGGTCGTCCGTACCGAGCCGCAGGTCGTCCGCCAGGTCATCACCAAGCGCGCTTCGACGCTCGTGGGCGGCATGCTCGTGCGCGTGGTTGAGAACGGCCATGGCAAGGCCGCCGGCGTCAATGGTTATTACGTCGCCGGCAAGACCGGCACAGCCCAGATCTCGAAAGCCAACGGCCAGGGTTATGAGGAGAACGCTTTCATCGGTTCGTTCGTCGGTTACGCGCCGGTGGACGATCCGGCCTTCGTCATGCTCACCAAGATCGACCGGCCGCAGGACGTCATTTTCGCCGAGTCCAGCGCCGCGCCGCTTTTTGGAGAAATAGCCTCTTTCTTGCTACAATACCTGCAGATACCGCCGGATCGCCCCGCGGATTAAGCTCGCCGGTCCGGGATATTAAGCTCAAGAATATGCGCAAATTCATCCAGAAACAGTTGGCCGGCCATGCCCGTCGGAAGATCCTGGTCCAGAAGCCCGTGGTCGTGGCCGTGACCGGTTCGGTTGGTAAGAGTTCGGCCAAGCAGGCCATGGGCGCAGTTTTGGCCCGCAAATTCAAGGTCGGCGCCAATGAAAAGAATTACAATAATGAGGTCGGCTTGCCGCTGACCATCTTGCGTTTGCCGGCCGGCCGGAGGTCATATTGGAAATGGCTGAAGATCCTGGCCCGCGCCTGGTGGAAGTCGGGCCGGACAGAGGCTGATTATCCGCAGCTGCTCATATTGGAAATGGCCGCCGATCATCCGGGCGACATCGCGTATCTCACCGACATCGCGCCGCCGGATATCGCCGTCGTGACCGCGATCGGCGAATCGCATGTCGAGAATTTCGGTTCGATCGCGAACGTCGCGAAAGAAAAACAGGTCCTGGTCCAACGGCTCGGCCGCGACGGCGTCGCGATCCTGAATCACGACGACGAACTGGTCTGGGCGATGCGGGAGAAGACCAAAGCCAAGGTCATGAGTTATGGTTTTCACGAGGAGGCCGACGTCCGCGCGGTCGAGGTGTCCATGCATTATGACGTCGAGTCCGAGGATGGCTGCGGCTTGCGGTTGAAGATCGCGGCTGGCGGCAGCACGATCCCGGTTTTTCTGCCGAAAGTCCTGGGTCGGCACGCGGCTTACGCGGCGCTCGCGGCCACGGCCGTGGGGCTCGCCAAAGGCATGAACCTCGTCGAGATCGCCGAGGGTCTGCGCGCGTACGAACCGCCGCCTGGCCGCACCCGCTGCCTCGCCGGCATCAAGCGGACACTGCTCATCGATGACACTTACAACGCTTCGCCGCGTTCGACGAAAGCGGCGCTGGCCATCTTGCGCGACCTGCCGGCTGACGGCGAACGCCAGCGCATCGCCGCCTTGGGCGACATGCTCGAACTCGGGACATTGTCAGTCTCCGGCCACGAAGAGGTCGGGCGTGAGGCTGCCGGCGTCGGTCTGGATCTGTTAGTGCTCGTCGGCGAGCGGATGGGCGATGCCCAGAGTGCCGCCCTGGCCGCCGGTTTCCCGGCTGATCGGCTGGTCCATTTCAGCACGACCGAAGAGGCTGGACGTTTCGTCCAGGAGAAGATGAAGAAGGGCGATATCATCCTGATCAAAGGTTCGCGCGGCATGCACATGGATAAGGTGACCAAAGAGCTCATGGCCGAACCGCTCCGCGCTGCGGAACTGCTGGTCGAAGCGCACGAATAGCCAACCGATTATCCGTTGATCAGCCAAAAACCCGCCTCTCCGAGAGGCGGGTTTTGTCAAAAGGGGATGCAGCTCAACAAAAAATGGCTTATTTCAGCGCCGCTATTTCAACCCCGGGATAGTCCCCAAAAGGTCGGTCATTTCGCTCACCAGTTCGTTCAGGGTCGAGTGGTAGTCGCTTCGGGATCGGCCCTGCTTTTCGACGATCGGCGCGGTCGGCGAAACGCCACCATGCTTTTCGCGCAGTTCGCCCTCCCAGGGATACTGACCTTCGATCCTGATGCCGTTACTCGCCGGATCGAGTTTCAGTCTCCCAGCCAGCCGCATCTCTCTGCGGACCTGCACCAGGGCTGCGTTGCAGAACTCTTCGTTTCGTCCCCAGCTCGAAGAGTCCCGGTGCCGATTGGCCAGTTCCGGAGCGGAGCGCCCGACCCAGGCCGTGTCCTCATTATACAGAACACCCGGGCCGTAGCTGTCCTCTTCGCCGATCCGCGAAGGGCGGCTCGGGTAACCGGCCTGCTCCTGGACGCCCGTCGCGCCGTAAGTCTCGACGAAATACATGACCGCGGCTCCGTTCGCGGCTCGGATGTCGCTGGTGAAATCCCGTCCCGGAGGCATCCAGGAATTGATGACGAGGTCGCGGCTGGCCGGACGTCCGGCGAGGAGACTCTCGATGCGGCGGCTGATCTCGGACGGGCGGCTGTTCAGATCATTGGTCAGGCGGTCCGCGGCGGATGGCGCGTCCGTCATGGTTTTTTCATCCCAGCCGCTCTCGAGTTCGAAAGCGAAACGTTCCGGGTCGGACCCCGCAGCTGCGGAAAGCTGCATCCCGAAATCCGTTCGCAGCACGCGGTGCAGACGCGCGAGTTCCGGCGGATCCAGCCGCCCGGCCTTTTTCAGCCTGGAGACGGCGTTCGTCAGAGTGACCAGATCCTGGCGCTGGCGGTTGGCGGCGGCCAGTAATTTTTCCCGTTCGGCGACAAGCGGTCCGATCTCCGCGTCCCCGGCGTATTCTTTGGCGATGAATTCTGAAGAGGAGAGAGCGGTGAATTCAAGCTCCTTATCGCCGGCGTAAGCCTGGCGGGCGGCGTCGACGCCTTCGGTGAAAGGGTCGACGACGGAGTATTCGACTTTGAGTCCGTTCTCGCGCGCGAGATCGACGATCAGTTTGCCCAGGGCGCCGTTAGCGCCGCCGATGTCCAGGATCTCGAGCGGGTCCTCCGGCCGGCGAACGCCAGCAGCGACGCGCTGTTCATGCATGATTTTGGCGGTCGCGAGCACGCGGCCGACCTCTTCCTTGGTCGGGATCCAATACATCGGGAATTTGTCCAGGAAATCGCCGAGTCCGTTCACTTCCTTCCAGTCGGTAAAACCGGTGGCGTATTTTTCCTTCTCCATCACCTCGTCGGAGCAAATACGTTCGTGCATCTCGGCGACCGCGCGTTCGATCTCGTCGGACCGGCGATCGAACTCTTCGTCGCTCAGGTCCGGGGCTTCGGTGCGCAGCGCTTTGGCCTGGTCCTCCAGATCAGCCATCAGCCACTTTTCAGCTTCGTAGCGGGCGGCCAATTTTTCCGGACGTTCCGGGTCGGAGGAATATTTTTTGGCGTCGGCGATCCGGCTTTGAGTGCTTTCACGCACCTCCTCCGGCCGCTGTTCGCCGCTCAGATATTGCCGCAGTTCAGGCGTGCGCGACATATCATTTCTCTTTGGCCGACCAGACCGACATGGTCCGGAGCCGGGCTTTAGCCATAGCCAGGCGATCACCGAGACGGTCCAGTCTGGCGCGACGGCGATCGCTGAGGCTGGCGCGAGGCTGCTCGTCCCGGTCGTTCTGCCGGGTTTCGGATAGGTGGTCCATAGGTAAGCGTCGTTTCATTCATAATTATATCAATCTGATCAGCCAATAGCTATTGATCGTCAGCAGTCGCCGGCTGATCTGTTGAGTAATGAGTCAGGTTTCTGGAAGGATTAACCCGAGTCGTCTACCTGCCGGCAGACGGGGAACGCTGGCGTGATTCGCAGGTCGAACTGCCCGGAGGCGGCATTTTCGAGCGCACACCCTTGCCAAAAATCGTTTTTTGGTGTATGCTTCGACGATTCCAATTTAAGGATCAGCTAAGGCTCAAACGATATGTTCAAGCGCGATGATAATTTCGGAGGCAGGCGCGGCGGCGGTTTCGGCGGCGGTAGCGGCGGTTTCAAGCCGCGCGGCGGCCGCGATGACCGTTTTGGCGGTGGTGGCGGCAGCTTCGGTCCGCCGCGGATGTTCGAGACCACCTGTGCGGCTTGCGGCCAGCAGTGCGAGGTCCCGTTCCGGCCGAACGGCAGCAAACCGACCTACTGTCGGGAGTGCTTCCAGAAGCAGGGCGGCGGCCAGCGCGACCGTTTCGAAGGCGGCCATGATCGTCCTAATTTCAGCGAGCGTCGGCCGGCCGTCGGCGGCGGCGATTGTTGCCGCAAGACCGAAGAGCGGATCGTGGCTCTCGACGCCAAGATCGAACGCATCCTGATCAAGCTCGAGTCCATGGAACGGACCGGGGAGAAGTCGGATAAGAAGGAAGAGTCAGTAAAGGAGCCGGTCAAGAAAGAGAAGAAAGAAAAGAAGGCAAAGTCCGACAAGAAGGACGCGGAATAAGACCAGAAAGAGAAGCCGTCGAGCCCCGCTCGGCGGCTTTTTGTTTGGCCAGACCGCATCTTGACTTATGGGCGGATCTTTGCTACGGTCCGTTGTTCTTTACAACAGACCCCGGCGCCCCATGATGGGCGTCTCACAAAGGATGCCTATCATGGAAAATACTGAAATGCGTCAGTTGAAGACGTCCATCGTCCGAACCGGCGCCGACGAGTCTCTGGAGAGGCTCAACGCGATCCTCGCGTGCGCGGGACGGCAGATCGCCGACGTTACGGCTCAGTATCTCATCGTGACCGAGCTCGAAAAGCTTTGTCATGATGCCGACCCGGCGGTCCAAGCCCGGCGCAAGAACATCCTCGCGGAGTTCCTCGCCGTCCTGCCAGAGACTTTTGGCCAGGCGGATCCGGAAGCGATCGAACGCTTCTATGTCTGCCCATTCCAGCAGCTCTTCTCCATGGCGAAGTCACATCTCGCCGATCCCGGACTGGAAAACGTTCATCTCCGTTTCACGCGGATCTGGAAGAAGTATTCCGAGCCCCGCGAACGGGAATTCGCCCAGCGCTGCGCCATTATCCTGGTCGAAGCGATCCGGCTCCATCGTGAGTCCGGCAAGAAAGTTCGGTCCATCGAGCGGCCGAACTAGACGCCCTTAGCGGCGTCTTTTTTTTGGAGAAACGGAGTGTGGGAGAGACGGAGTCAATCGATATTTTTTTTGACTCCAGCACTCCAGCACTCCCTCACTCCGTCTCTCCAGCACTCCCTCACTCCGTCTCTCCTGCACTCCCACACTCCCTCGCGTTGACAAAACGCCCATTTTATGCTATATTTTCAATAGTTAGCGTGAATTAACCGCAAAATTATGAGCTTTGAAGAAAAAGGCTGGGTCCCGTTGGAGACGGGCGAAGGTCCGCTGGCCGAGGCTAGCGACAAAGAGGTTGATATCGTGGCCAAGGGTATCGCACCCAAAGACCAACAGTGGAAGACGGCTGCTTCCGGCGAAGGTCCGTTGGCTGATGCTAGCGAGGCTGAACTCCAGTCCGCGGTCGAGATGCTTGAACACGGCAAGCGCCATGTCGAGGCTACTAAGGGCGTGTTGGCTAAAGCCGACGAAGGCGAACTCGATGCCGCGATCGAGGCTCTGGGCGGCAACGAAGAGAATCCGCTCGAGAAACTGGTCGCCAAGACCGAGGAGAAGAACGCAAAACGGGTCAGCGATCATCCGGACGCGCGCCCTCAGGACCAGGCATAACATTCAGCGCCTAGCGAAAACGACCCCTTGATCGGGGGTCGTTTTGATTTCCGCTCGGTTTTTGCCAGCTGACGGCTGGAAATTATTTCTTGTCTTTCTTGGGTTTCTTCTTTTCTTTCCGCTGGGAATTATTGCCTTTGGCCATAGGGGGATTTAAGAATTTTCTATTAGGGTCTGTAGCCACGCGACTGTTGATATTTTGCCGGATTCGGCGGCGGTTGTCTAATTTGATCGCTGGTGGCGGGTAGCTGGAGGATCATTTCTGCAGATGGAAAAGCGTGCCGAGGATATGGCGGAAGAGCGCGGTGTCGCGGGTTTCGTCGAAAGCATGTTCGACGCAGAACGGCTTGGCTTGGTCCGCGTCACTCTCGCAGCCGGCGTAGATCCGGACGCTGGTCGGATAGCGGATGGTGAAAGTGAAAACCACCAGTTCCCGCGGTTCGTGAACGGTCGTGAAGACATAGGATCGGTAAGTGCTGCCGGCGGCTCCTTCGTTGTACGCGACCAGGCAATAATCGAAACCGTTGATGGTCTCGAAGATCGGCTTGTCCGCGCTGAGCGACCGGTCAACGCAGCCGTCGTCGTCGGCGCGCGCGTCCGTTCTGGGGAGGACTTCGATCTTGAGGGTCCGCTGCTTGTCGCCGATCGCCGGCTGCAGGTCAATGATGCCGACCTCCGGATTAGAGACCGGCTGCGCGTCGGACGGGGGATACATGATCTGATAGCCGGTCGTTTCGTCGGCGAAGCCGACCCAGTTCGCCAGGTCGGGGCCGGGCGCTGCCGGCGGCTGAGCTGCCGGTTCGGGTCGGGAGGCCGGCTGTGCCGGGGGCTGCTCAATGGCGTCGGAGATCGCAGATGCCGCCTGGTCCTGCGCGGCCGCTGGTTCTTGGATCGCCCCTGATCTGCTGTCGTCGGTCAATTCCCAGGCGATCCCGATCGCCGCTGCGACCGCGATGATCAAAAAGACCGGCCAGATCGGGCGGCGTTTTTTTTCTTCCGACGGCGTGGTTTGTTGCGTCTTGATCTCGTCCATAGGGAGAGCGCGCTAGGCTTAGACCGGCCAGTAGCGGCCGGCAATTACTTGAAAATATACTACACTTGCGCGGCAAAACCAATATCGTGTTATATTTATCTCAATATGAGCGAAGAATCGAAAAAGGCCCCAGCGGAAAAAGAAGCGGCCAAAGCCCATCCGGTCCAGATCGTGATCCTGCTGACGCTGGCTTATTTGGTGCTTTCGGCTGCTGCGGGCGCAATGCTTGGAATCAAGTTTCCCCAACCCTTTTTTCACGGCCAGCCCCGCGCGGTGATCTTTGCGAGCCCGGATCGGGAAAAGCCTTACAACCGGAATATCGATACCAAGGAATTACAACGCGTCTTGAACGCGTTTCACTACGACCGGAAATACGAGAAGTATGTTTTCGACTGTTCCGACATGTCCAAGCTGCTCGCCAGGTATCTTCAGGAGGAGAAAGGGTATGACACCTCGGTGATCGCGGACGACGTCGCGCGGCACGGATGGGTCTATGTCTGGACCGGCGCACAAGAGGCTTGGGCCATCGAGGTGACCGAGGAGACCGCGCTTCTGAGGGGTAGTTCGGGAGAGATTCTGGGTGACGATTGGTGGGATTATTTTTGGAGCTACAAGAATATTCTTGATCCGCGGTCCAGAGCTTCCGGCGGTCCGGCGGAGTTTTATTATCCGACCCGGGAAAGAGCGGATATGCACGTGTTCGAGTGGACCGAAGTCACGGATGAGATGTAACAGTCTGGCGCAGTTAAAAAACGACTCTGGAAAAAGGGTCGTTTTGGTTTGCTCCTATAAAAAAATTCCCGGCGGTCCGGCCGGGAACGAGGTTCAGCGTTCTTTCAGGCTCATGTTGTCGCGTTGCTTCCAGCAGGAATAGCCGCACTGGACGCAATCGTTCGGGCAGCGGATCGTGCCGGGCGCGGCGGCGATGGGCAGGCTGTCCAGGGCCGCGAAAGGCAAGTCCAGTACCGGGTCCGGCCGGTCGGGATCCAGGCTTTCTCGGACGATGAAATTCGGCAGGCTGTTCAGCTGCTGCAGCTCGGCCCGGAATTCCCGGCGGCGAGTGGTGGTCCGAAAGAGCGTTTCCGGACACGCCCTGGCGATGGCCAGGACTTTTCGGACGTACTCCGCCGAGTAGAAGTCGCCGCTCGAGTGGAAGCGGAAGAATCTGACGCGGGCCTTCTTGATGGCCGTGATCATGGCGTCGACGAAGCCGTCGGTGCGGCTGAAGTCTAGCCGCTCCCGGGCGCCGCGCAACACGTTCGGCAGAAGGAAATTGTTGCGCAGGGCGTAACAGGCCGGCTGGCCGTTCTTGCCCTGGCGGCACCAAGCGGTCGGAGCGCAAGTGGCGAGCGGTGGCAGGTTGAAGATAGCCACCCGCCGGCCCATTTTGGAGTTGCCGTGTATGAGCGGATCTTTCATCGGATTTTCCTTTGGAAAGAGCGTTGTTGGGGCAACCTTAGGCAACCGCAGCACAGCTGTCAATGGCGGGGCTCCGCAGAAAAAAGAGCGCACCCGGCGAGGTCTGAGCGAGTGCACTCTTGGCCGCGCGGGTGCGCGAGTTATCGCTGATTGGCCGGTCGGAGACAGGGGCGGACGAACAGGAGGTACACCATGGTCGTGTCGATCATGGTGAAGATGATCGGCTGGGCGGCGTCGGCCAGCGTCCAATCAGGAATCGCGAACAGCGCCGCCACGCACGACAGCCAGAAGAGCATCCAGGTCGAGCGATCCTCGCCGTTCGGATCGCGCCACGCCGACACGAACGTCGGAATGGCGCCGATGAAGATCATGGCCAGGCTCGCGGCGAGTCCGAGAAGGGGATTGCTGAACGTCTGCCAGAGCGCGAGTCCGAGAACGGCGCCGCCGAGACATAGCTTGTCGAGCGTCGTCCAGCCCGTCTGGCCGTACTTCAGGGCGAGGAGCGCCGTCATCCAGGACACGAGAACGGCGCCGATGATCTGTCCGTTCAGCGTGTGCTGCGCGATCATGCCGACGAGGACGATCGAATCGAGGCCGGCCCAGATCAGCCACGAGGCTTTGGAGGGTTTGGTCCGACCTTTGAGGATCGCGCGGATGTAGGGGACGGAAGCGGCGAAGAACATCAGGCCGGATATGACGGACAGAGTTTCCTTCATGGGAAAGCTCCTTTGGCAAAGGGCGCGTCTGGCCCGGATGTTCGGGGTCAGTTGACGCTTCAAACTAACAGTATGATCGGCCAGCGTCAAAGTTGAGGCGGTGTTTCGGCGGCTTGGCGCCTCGCTATTGCAAAAAGCCCGCGTGGTGCTAACGTGGCCCTCGGCCCGATAGACGGGCGGTTCTTTGCAGAAAAAGGAGGCGAATCGTGATTCCTGCCAATCTTCAAGACAAACTAGTTGCTTTTACCGAGCGATCGCGCAGGATCATCAGCGGTCTGATCGGACAGACCATTGAGGAAGGCCGGTCTCCCGAGGATCTCATCTTCGTCATTCCGGCTGAAGACGCTGACAGTCAGAAGGTGACGGCCGTCATGTTCGGCCTGGAGGCAAAAGCCGCCGCCGGACCGTTGCCACAAGGTTTCGCCGTCGGCAAGGACGATTTCTTCGCTTCCATCGGGCAGATCTTTGAAAAATACGAACCCGATATCTGCCGAGGTCTCCGCACCCGGATCTACGGCGAAGCCGAGGTGTTGGTGGTCGTCGATGGTTACTTTTGTTACGCCTCCGTGATTTATATGACCGGCGGACGTCGCCTGCCGCAGGCTTGACGGCGGAATTCTCTTCGATAAACGAGCGCCATCGCGCTCGTTTTTTTCGCCACCTTAATTCAATCCCGAGCGTCAGCTCGGGATATTAAGACCAGCGAATCCCCCGACTTGTCCCCCGCAGCTTCACCCTTCTTCGCTAAAGCTATGAAGGGTCTGACAGCTGCCCAGTTTTTGTAGACACGCACCGAAACAGTTTTTGGGCAGGCCCGCCGCAGCTTCAGCGAAGGTGGGGCGGAGGGGGAAGCTTTAGCGTAGGGGGATAGGCTGCGGCGAACGAAAGCGGTCAGAATATCAGAAGTCCCGGGCCAGGAGCTGAGGGGGTTCATGCGGAGCGGAATGTGCGGCGTATCCGGATCGGGGGACTCGACAAAAAAAGCGGTTCGTGCTACTTTTTATCTCGCAAAAGACGCGGTCCCATCGTCTAGCCCGGTCCAGGACGTCTCCCTCTCACGGAGAAAACTGGGGTTCGAATCCCCATGGGACTACCAACAAAAGCGCCCCTCACATGAGGGGCGTTTTTGTTGGTCAGGGTTCCCGTGGGGATTCGAAGGGTACAGACGCAACGTGCCTAGTATGGCACGTTGCGGATGACCCGGGGTGTGGCGCGAACTAGCGAGCGCCGCATGGGCGGCAAGGGCCGCCCGGGGTTTTGCGAGCGATCACAAATTATACGCGAGCAAAACCGGAGGAGGCGGCGCACATGAGAACTTTTCCAGCGCCGCCAGGGGAGCAGGAATCCCCATGGGACTACCGCGACTCGCCCCCCTAAAAAAATATTTTTCGAACCAAGTGTCTTAAAGGCTCATTTTGTTGTATAATTATACAATCGGTTCTTTTTAGGATGATTTTGCGTCAGGCGGCACGGGCTTTAAGCCCGCGAGGACGATTTGTTGACTGATCATCGTGTCTGTCAGCGAAAAAAGATCAACGACCACGGCGTTCAAGACAACTAGCCGATATTCGGTTCAATAGCAATAAAGTTCCTATGGCCACAATCAAAGATCCAAAGAACGGGAAAGAAGTCTCCCCCAACGGCGCCGACAAGGTTGGTGATGCCGCCGCGGCCGTCGGGTCTGGTCAAACCGCGCTCTACACCCGCAGCCTGATCGAAGCCAGTCTTGATCCTTTGCTGGCCATCAGTCCGGAAGGAAAGATCACCGACGTTAATGAGGCAACGGTAAAAATGACCGGCGTTGTCCGTGAAAAGATCATCGGCTCCGACTTTTTCAGTTATTTTACTGACGCGGAAAAAGCCCGCGAAGGATACCAGTTGGTCTTTAAAGAAGGAGCCGTCATCGACTATCCGCTCACCATTCGCCAAAAAACCGGCAAAGTCATCGACGTATTCTTTAACGCCTCGGTCTACAAGGATGAAGCAGGAAACGTGCTCGGAGTCTCGGCTGTCGCTCGCGACGTTACCGCGTCCAAGCAGGCGCTGTTTTACGCCCGCAGCGTCATCGAGGCGGGTCTTGATCCGATGGTTACGGTCAGCCCGGATGGGAAGATCACTGACGTGAATGAGGCGAAAGTGAGCATCACTGGCGTACCCCGGGAAAAACTCATCGGGAGCGATTTTGCCAGTTATTTCACTGATCCTGCGGAGGCGCTTCAGGGACATCAGCAGGTCTTCAGGGAAGGATTCATCCGGGAATATCCGCTGGTACTCCGTCATGTTTCAGGACGGCTCACTGACGTCCTATACAACGCCTCCGTCTATAAAGATGATAAGGGTAATGTTTTCGGAGCGATCGCCGCCCTGCGCGATATCACCGATCGGAAAAAAGTGGAGGAGAAGCTGCATGAGACTTCCGCCTACGCCCGCAGTCTGATCGAGGCCAGTCTTGATCCGCTCTTTATCATCAGTCCGGATGGAAAGATCACCGGCGTGAATCTGGCCACCGAAGGGGTCACCGGCGTCACCCGGGAGTGGCTTATTGATTCTGATTTTTCCACCTACTTCACGGAGCCCAGCAAGGCGCGCGACAGTTATCGGAAGGTTCTCAAACAAGGACAAGTGAGAGATTATCCGCTTTCCATACACAATGCCTCAGGAACGATCACTGATGTGTCGTTCAACGCTTCGGTGTATAAGGACGCGTTGGGCGTGGTGCGCGGCATCTTTGCCACGGCGCGCGACGTGACCGAAACTAAAAAATTATCGCGGTACGCCCGCAGTCTGATCGAGGCCAGCCTCGACCCTTTGTTCACGGTCAGCGCCAACGGCAAGATAATGGACATGAACGAGGCGGCGATCAGGGCTACTGGGGTGTTGCGCGAGAAGCTTGTCGGAACCAATTTCCCCGATTATTTCACTGAGCCCCAAAAGGCCCGCGAGGGTTATGAACTGGTTTTCAAACAAGGATCGATCGCCGACTATCCTCTGACGATCCGGTCGCAAAGCGGCAACCTTGTTGATGTCCTTTACAATGCGTCGGTGTATAAAGACGACAAGGGCAACGTCTTGGGGGTGACTGGCGTCATGCGCGACAACACCCGGGCGAAGGAAAAGATTGACGTGATCGCATCGACTAGCAAGGAAATGGAGGCGTTCAGCGGTTCGGCTTCCCATGACCTCCGGGCGCCGTTGCGGGTTATCGACGGTTATGCGCAAATGCTCCTCGAAGATTACGCGGCGAAGCTCGATGATAACGGGAAGCAGATCGTCGCGAACATCCGGGCAAGTTCCGCGCAGATGCGAAAGCTGATTGACGATCTTCTGACATTTTCTCGCCTGGGACAGCAGGAAATAAAGAAGGAGTACGTTGCCATGGGCGCGATGGCCGAAGAGGTGTTCGAGGAGTTGAAAAAGGCCGCTCCGGACCGCCAGATCGAATGCAACATCCAGAAATTGCCGGACTCCCGGGCCGATAAGTCCACGCTTCGTCTGGTTTGGACCAACCTGCTTTCCAACGCCATCAAATACACCGGGCCGCGGGAAAAAGCGGTGATCGAGGTCGGCAGTAGGATCGAGACTGACAAGATAACCTATTACGTCAAAGACAACGGCGTCGGATTTGACATGAAAGACGTCAATAAGCTCTTCAACGTATTCCAACGGCTCCACAGCATTGACGAGTTTGAGGGTACGGGCGTGGGACTGGCCAATATCAAGCGCATCATCGAGCGGCATGGCGGCACGGCCTGGGCCGAAGGCAAGGTCGGCGAGGGGGCGACATTCTATTTCACCCTGCCCAAGGTCTGATCCTTGATCTTAAAGATACGCGCTATGGAAAAACCCACGGTCAAGCATATCCTAGTCGTCGATGATGATTCCATGACCCGCAGGCTTTTTGGATCATTGCTCGCCAGAGCCGGTTTTGAGGTTCTGTATGCGAAAGACGGCAATGACGGCCGCGAAATGGCCAGGAGGCTGCATCCGGACCTGATCCTGCTCGATCTAAACATGCCCGTAATGGACGGCATGGAAACGGCTGACAGGCTCAAAAGCGATGCTGATCCCGTGGTCGCAAGCATCCCGATCATCCTGCTCACGAGCGAGGATCTCAGCATTGAAGCTCAGAAGGCGGTCAAAGAATTGGGGGTGCTGGATTATTTACAGAAGGGCGTCACCAACGAAGAATTCATTGAACGGGTCCAAAAAATCATCGGTGCGCCGCAAAAACCGGCGATCGTGAAATAGGACGATGCGGATAAAGAGGCTGTGGCGGGGAAAGAGATGCCGACCGCACTGCTCATGTCGTTGAAAAGATGTTATAATAAAGTCAGTTGAAAAATTTATTAAATATTTGCTCGGCTTTTTGACGTTTAAGTCTTGGGCCAGGCAGTCGTAGTGAGACATCTATGAGAATATCTAAAGCATATTTGGGAGGCGCCGCGGCGGTGTTTTCCCTGGTCCTCGGTCTGGTCGCGCCTAGCGCTGTTTTCGCGGCGACGGCTCCAAACCTCGGTACAGCCGCCCCTTTTTCTGCCTGGGGAAAGACCGGTGTGACGAACAACTCCAACGTCGGAACGACGCATCACTGGGGCAATGTCGGCGCCGACCTCCTGGCTAGCATCACCAACCTTGATGATGCCGCGCAGGTTGATGGATCGATCATCGCCCCGACACCAGCAGCGCTGCAGACCGACATCAGCAACGCCTATGGCGCGCTCACGGCTCAGGGCCCCGGCATCATCCTCGATCTCGCCGGGACAAACACGGTCGGACCGGGCGTCTATAACGTCGCTGCGACCACGCTGAACGGTACTCTCACCCTCGACGGAGCGGGTGTCTACGTCTTCCTTGGTTCAGCCACGACCCCGGTCACCGGGCAGATGGTCCTGACCAACGGCGCTTGCGCAAGCGACGTATTCTGGGCAGTCGCGGATTCCATGACCATCGGTGCCGGTTCGCACATGGAAGGAACCATCATCACCAACACCTCGCTCATCTCTTTCGGGGATTCCGCGACCCTGAAAGGCCGCGCCTTGTCGCATATCGCTGCGGTGACGATGATCAACTCGCAGATCACTGAGCCGGTCTGCGTGGTCCCGCCCGCATCGGGCAGCGTTCAGCCATCGACGATCACCGTCACCAAGCACGTCGTCAATGATAACGGGAGGACGAATACTATCTCCGACTTTTCGTTGTTCGTTAACGGTACGCCGGTCGTTTCTGGCGTGACCAACACATTCCCCGCGATCTCCGGCGTGTATACCGTGACCGAGACCGGGAATCAGAACTACACCGTGGCTTTCTCCGGCGATTGCGACCACAACGGCGGCATGAACCTCACATCCGGCCAGAACAAGTTCTGTATCGTCACGAACGACGACATCGGCGCGCCGGTGGTCGTTCCGCCCGTGCCGCCGCTCATTGACGTGGTGAAAGTCCCCAGCCCGCTGGCCCTGCCAGCCGGCCCCGGCGCGGTGACCTACACCTACACGCTCCGCAACATCGGGACGGTCCCGGTGACCGACATCACGCTAGTCGGCGACACCTGCAGCCCCATCAATCTCGTTTCCGGCGACATCAATAGCGATGCCAAGCTTCAGGTGAACGAGACGTGGGTGTACCGCTGCAATTGGACGCTCGCGCAAACTCACACCAACACCGTCGTCGCGACTGGTTGGGCCAACGGCATCAGCGCCACCGATATCGCCAGCGCCACGGTCGTCGTCGGAACGCCGATAGTGCCGCCGCTCATCCACGTGACCAAGACTCCGGCTCCGTTGACGCTTTTGGCCGGCGGGGGAATGGTCACCTATACCAAGAAGGTCACCAATCCGGGAACGGTCGCTTTGAGCAACGTCCGGCTCACTGATGATAAGTGCGCCGTCGTGACGTATATTTCCGGCGACGTGAACGGCGACTCCAAGCTCGATCCCGCCGAAACCTGGACCTATACCTGCCAGGCGAACCTCACTCAGACCACGGTGAACACGGTCACGGCCGCCGGTGACGCCAACGGCTTGACGGCGCGGGACTTCGCTCTCGCCACCGTCGTCGTGGCCGCGGCCGTCCCGGCGCTGCCGAAGACCGGATTCGGTCCGGTCAGCATCGCTGTCGTCGCGGTTGGCATCTTCGCGGTCTTGCTCGCCCTCTACGTCATTCGGCGAAAACAGACCGCGTAGCCGATCATTGAGAAGGATCCACGAAGAAGGGGTGCGCGAGTCTCGTGCGGCCCCTTCTTCTTTAGCAGGTTTTATGGGTAAGTTAGCGCCAAATCGAACTAAAATTCTGATATTGGGAATGACCATGCTCGTCCTGGCGGTCTTTGGCGTCCTCACATGGCGCGATATCCTAGTCTCTGATGTGCCGGCGATGCCGGCCGCTTGGGCCAGCGTTGGGGCGGCTGTCAGCGCCAAGACACTTGATTTCGGCGGAGCGGCTGCCGTGCCAGTGAGCATCGGCGCGCCCGTGCGTATCAAGATACCCCGCATTGGCGTGAACGCGGTGATCGAGAGTGTCGGTCTGGCGGCTGACGGATCGATGGGTATCCCCAGGAAACCCCGCAACGTCGCCTGGTATCAGCCGGGTCCGCACCCGGGAGAAGCGGGGAGCGCGGTCATCTCCGGACACGTTGACTGGTATGGTGGCATCACCGGAGCGTTCGCTGGCCTGCGCAGGCTAAAGCCGGGCGACAAGATCGCGGTGCAGGACGACACCGGCTCAATCATTTATTTCGTCGTCCGCGAGAGTCGGATGTATGACGCTTCGGCGGACGCGACCGAGGTCTTCGTTTCAATTGACGGAAAAGCGCATCTCAACCTGATCACCTGCGCCGGGAAGTGGGACCGGCGCGCCAAACAGTATACCCAGCGTCTGGTGGTGTTTGCCGATCAAGAATCGAACTGATTTCGGCGCCTGGCGTCAAAGTGACAATCAAGAATAACCGCCCGCGCGCTCTTCGCGCCGGGCGGTTTGGTTCGCGGAGCAGGCACCCGTCGGGGTGCCAGGCACCGCGCAGGATCGCTTCCCCTGGCTCGCGGGCCGGGGGTCGCGATGACGGCTCTTGATAATGCCTGGCGCTAAAGGGGCAGGCTTGACAAGTCCGCATATTTGTGCAAATCTTGTGCCACGAAAGGGGGATTTCCAATGGGGAAATCAAAAAAATCGTTCCTTGAACAACTCGTCTTCATCACCGGCGGAGGTACTGGCATCGGCCAGGCTCTCGCCCGCGAATTCGTGAGCAAGGGTGCGCGAGTCATCATCGCCGGACGTCGAGCTGATGTCTTGGCAAAAACGGCCGCTGAAATCGGTCCCGCCTGCACGACCTGCGTGCTGGACGTCAGCGACAGCGACGCCGTCGCGACGACGATGGCGGAGATCCAACGGACGCACGGTGAGATCGACATCCTGGTCAACAACGCCGGGATTTGCCTCATCGCCGACACGCGCGAGTACTCGCTGCTCGATTGGCAGAAGATAATCGGGGTGGATCTGTACGGCACGATCTTCTGCCTCCAGTCGGTGTACAAGATGATGTGTGAGCGGAGGCATGGACAGATCGTCAACATCTCTTCCGCCGGCGGCCTGTTGCCGACCCCGTTTTTTACCGCGTACAGCGCTGCGAAATTCGGCGTCGTCGGCCTCTCGCTCTCGCTGCGAATCGAAGCGGCGATGTACGGCGTGAAAGTGAACGTCGTGTGTCCGGGGCTGGTAGCGACAGACATTCAGGCAACTACCGAGATGAGATCGATTGCCGACCGACAGAAGGTGGTCCAGGATATGCCGGGCCCCATCGCCACGTCGGAGGCGGTCGCCAAGCAGATCATCGTGGGCATCGAACGCGATATGCCCCTCATCCTGCCGGCAGTCGCTCGATGGATACATCTCGCGTACCGCCTCTTCCCCGGCCTGATCACCGCGCTGATGGCGCAAACCGCAAAAAAGATGCCTTTCGTACGCTAGCATGACAGGCCAAGCGCCAAGCCGTCTCTTCTACAGCCGCCAGTCGCAAGATTGACGGCTGTTTTTATTAGCAATTTGCGGGTTAACCTTTATCGTTTCGGTGTCAGGCATCACAAGGACAGTCAAGAATAGTCGCGCGTACTTCTCGCGTCGGGCAGTTTGGTTCGCGGAGCCAGGCACCGCGCCCGCTCCTCATAATGACGGTCGGGGTCGTTTTTTCACCCGCCGATGCGCTATAATGTTCTGGCAAAGCTATTCCCCCTTAAATCGCTCCACATATGGAGGATCACACTCACGAACCGGAATCCCGCTTGTCGCACGTCTCGCTCATCAAGATACTCGGCAGCCTCGCGGTCTCGGCCTTTTGGGTCTGTTCCGTTTGGGGCTTCTGGGAACACGGGCCGGACGCGCTCGGCCTCAGCGCGGCCGTCTACTTGTTCCTGCTAGTCAGCCTGTTCCTGTGGCTCCTGCGCGAGCGTGGCGCGTCGCTCAAAGAGAACCTCTACTGGATCGTCCCGGTCGGGCTCATGTGCCTGAGCTTTTGCCTGTATGACAATCCGTTCCTGAAAGTGATCACGATGCTCGTCCTGCCAGCGCTCGCTATCGGCTTCTATATATTAGAGACGATTCCCGGCGGCCGCCGGCTGACCTGGGATGCGCGGCTGATCTCGCGGATCGTGCTGCGCGCCCTGTCCGCGGTGGCGTTCATCCCGCAGGCGTTCCATGACTTCGGGCGGCTCCTCAGCCAGGGTGCCGGGATGCGGAAAAGCACCACCAAACGCGTCCTCGTCGGCCTCGCGCTGTTTTTCGTGATCGCGCTCACGATCGTCCTTCCACTGCTCTCCTCGGCCGACGCGGCGTTCGCCGCGCGGACAGACCGCCTGCTCGACTGGTTCCGCTCGCTCTTCGACACCACGATCGCGGCCCGCGTCCTCTTCGGCCTGTTCCTCGCGACCGTGACGCTTACCGGACTCCTGGCGTGGGGCCGCAGCCTGCACTTTGAAGAGACACGCATCGAGGACCTCAAGGCCATCGACCCTATCGTCACCGGTATCGTGCTCGGCGGCACGCTCCTCCTATACCTGCTGTTCCTCGGGGTGCAGCTCGAGAAGCTTTGGGTCGGAAGCCTGCCCTTCGATTTCGCGGAAACCGTCTATCTCGTGAAGAGCGGGTTCTGGCAGCTGTTCTTCCTGTCGGTCATCAACATCGCGATCTTCTTCCTGACGTATCGCCGGACGATTCCGGCCGTGCAGCACATCCTGACCGCGTTCACCGCCGCCTCGTTGCTGCTGCTCGCGTCGGCCGGCCACCGCATGGTCCTCTACGTGACGTATTACGGATTCAGCTACGAAAAAGTCTTCGCGGCCTACGTCGTGATCTTCTGCGCGGTGCTGTTCGTCTGGCTCATCACGCGGATGTTCGCGGTCCGGCGTGCCAACATCCTCAAGTTCCTGGTGGTGCTATTCATGTGGATGTTCGCGGTCGCGACCGTCCTGCCGGTGGAGCAGTTCATCCTGCGCGCGAACGTGGCGCTCGCACGTCTGCCGGATTCGCGCATCCGCCTCTACGAACTCACCATGCTCTCGCCGGACGTGCTCGGCACGGTGCGGCAGTTCCGCGCCGCGGGGAAACTCGAGGAGGTCAACGCGGCCTACGTCAGCGGCCCGGAGAGCGTCTCAGCGGAGATCCGCGAACAGCTCGACCACCCGGACTGGCAGCCCTGGATCGACCGGCAGCAGGAGCGTGTCGCCAGCAAGGTCTGGTACGAACTGACCCTGTCTGATCTATTGAACCGCTAGACGGAAAAGAATATCCGGTCGACGCATAACTTGCCCCACCATCATCCCCGGTCAGGTTGCCCATGAGGTGGCAGTTTGCTAAGTCTTGGAAACAAATTTATACGGATTTTATATGCCCAAGGGTGTTGTCGTGGCGGTCTCGGTCGGAATAGTCGCGGTCATCGGAGCGGCGATCTTATTTTTTGACGAACCAAAAGGTCCGGACTCCGGCGAGGAGGTAGACATCAGTCAAGAACTTAGTGGTCCGGACTCCGGCGAGGAGATTGATCTGTCTAATGAACCGACTAGCCCGGACTCCGGCGAGGAGATCGATCCCAACGAGCCGACTAGTCCGGATTCGGGCGAGGAAACGACGTTCAATGAACATTTCAGGTTATCTGCCAAAGGATCGTGCAACGCTATAGCCTACGGCAGTACCTGCGTCGAATATATCGGGGCTTATTGGTCTTTCACTAACGCCAAGCTGAACTGTTCAGATGGCATGTATGCGTCAGGACCATGCCCGCGTCCTACTGTCGGCGGATGTAACCTGGGTTCGGGCACATCAAACGAGATCGTTACGTGGCACTATGATCACGGCGGCGATCCATATACGACAGAGGTCAGGCCGTACGCCGCGCGTTCTTGCGGCGCCCTGCCGGGCGCGCAATGGATCGAGTAAGAAGCAAAATACCCGGCATCCCGAACCATCAGAAACCAGACCTCGATAAAGCGCCGTTTATTTCGGTGCCTGACACCAACGAAATTCAACAATTGACACGCGGCCTTTGATTTTCTAGGCTGAATTGTAATACTCACCTGACTTGTCCGCATGAGCATTGAGCTTATCGTCGTCATTTTTGCGGTCCTGCTGGCGCTGCTGTTCGATTTCACGAACGGTTTTCACGATGCCGCCAACCAGGTCGCGACGGCCATCAAGACCGACGCCATCAAGCCTCTCCGCGCCCTGCTCATCGCGGCGACGTTCGATTTCATCGGCGCCTTCTTTCTCGGCAGCAAGGTCGCGGAAACCCTCGGCAAAGGGATCGTCGATCCGGACCTGATGACCAAAGGCGTGTCGAGCGTGCTCGTCCTCATCGCCGCCCTCCTCGGGGCGATACTCTGGAACCTGTGGACCTGGCGGACAGGAACGCCCTCGTCGTCGTCGCACGCGCTCATCGGCGGCCTCTTGGGCGCGTTCGTGGTCGGCTGGGGCTTCGCTCCGGTGAATTGGATCAAAGTCCTGGGCATCTTCGCCATCCTGATCGCTTCGCCTCTGATCGGTTTCGTCGTCTCCTCGACGCTGACCCGCTTCGGCATTTTCGTGAGTTCGATCATCTCTTTCCCCACGCGGACGAATAATTTCTTCAGGAAAGCGCAGTACGCGACGCTCATCACCCAGGCATTGTCGCACGGGACCAACGACGCGCAGAAGACCATGGGCGTGATCGTCTTCGTCCTGACTATCGCGGGCATGCACGCGCCGGCCGCGGGCGGGGCGTATATTCCGGCGTGGGTCACGCTCGCTTGTTCGACCGCCATCGCCATCGGCGCCCTGTGCGGCGGCTGGCGGATCATCCGCACGCTGGGCTGGGAGATCTACGACATCAAGCCGATCCATTCTTTCACTTCGCAGTTCTCCTCGGCCTCCATCATCTATCTCTCCTCGGTCTTCGGGTATCCGATCTCGACCACGCAGGTCATCTCGTCCTCCGTCATGGGCGCCGGCGCGGCGGAGAATCCCCGGCGCGTCCATTGGGAGGTCACGAAGAACATGGCCTTCGCCTGGCTCGTCACGATACCGGCTTCGGCCGCCGTCTCCGCGACTTTTCTCCTTCTTTTCCGGGGCCAGTGGCCCTATGTCATCGGAATAATAATCAGTGCGATCACAGCACATATGATCTGGAAAAAACTATCCGTGGCGCGATTCTTTCCGAGGCAGATCGATTTCTTGAAACTGCTCGCGGAGCAGGCCGGCGTCGTGCTCGAAGGCCTGAAGACCGCGCAAAAATATTGCGAGCAGCCGAGTCTGGAAGCGGCGAAGATCGTCGACCTGGAGGAGAATCGGGCCGACGACGTGCATCGCGATATCATCGAGAAGGTTCGGAGCACGTTCATCACGGGTAAATACGACCGGCACAACATCGACAATCTTTCCCAGCGGATCGACGACATCATGGATGAGTCCAAGAAAGCGGTCTTCCGGATGGAGAAATTCGAGGTCCCGCCGGACCACTACATCGTCGACATGCTCGGTAAGCTGTCGGAAGCAGTGGCTTTCATCAAAGAAGCGATCGAGACCATCGGGACCGATCGCAAGCGTTGCGATGAATGCCTCAAGGCCGCTCGGAAGCGCGAGAACGCGATCCAGCACATCTACGAGGCGTGGTATGGCAAGACCGAGAGCGAGATCAAGGTGGACATTGGGCGGCTCACCGCGGATCAGGTCGGCAACGTGCTGCACGCCATGGTCAGGAATCGCGACGAGGAAAAGGTGCAGTATGAGTTCATCAAGGCCGCCGAGGCTGTGGTGATGGCGTCGGCGGAACTCGAGACCATGCTCGCGAAGATTTCCTAGCGGTGATCGTCAGTCGCTTAATCAGATGAAAGCCCGGCCGCAGCAAGGCCGGGTTTTAGTAATGACTCCGTATCCGATGAACGGAGAGTGCTGGAGTGCTGGAGTGCTGGAGTCGGGGAGACCCGACACAAACTCCAGCACTCCCTGACTCCGTCTCTCCCACACTCCCGAACTCCCTGACTCCGTCTCTCCCACACTCCCGAACTCTGATGATTGACCAAATAGCATGGTAATGATAAGAAATGATGGCTCGCATCTTTCGCGCTGTCCGATCTTTCCCAAATGACAAAGGAGCGCCAAATGACTTCAGAGAGAAGACTGACCTTGATTTCCAGGTTGGCCCTTGTGGCCGCGAGTCTGGCCGCCGCTGTCTGGACGATCTGCTACTGGCGCACCGGTTCGGTGCCTGCGATCGTCGATGGCGGGGTGCTGAAGTTGCCTTTTGCCATCTCTCGCTGGTGGGATGTGCCGATGGCGGCCATCTGGGCCGCTCTCATCGTGCTGGCGATGACTTCTCGATTCATCGAAGATGAGCGTGTTCGACGCATTCTGATTATTGGCTTACTCTTCGGTCTGTTCTGCGGCTTGTTCATCAACCTGCCCATCACCGAGGTCCTCAACCAGCTCTACGGCCAGGATTACGACCTAATCTTCATCGAACCACTCGTCGGTCTGGTCGCCGGTCTGGCCTGCGGCCTGATCGTCAGCCTGAACGTCGGCTTATTCGTCGGTCTGTTCGCCAGTATGGCTAGTTGTCTGGTCTACGGCCTAGGCCTAGGTTTGGTCTACGGTTTAGTCCCGGGCTTGGTCTATGGCCTAGTCTACGGTCTGCTCGCCAGCCTGATCGTCAGCTTAGTCTACGGCTTGGTCACGCTGGCACGCTCCGGCATCTGGCGGCATCTTGGCCGCTGGCTCCTGGCCGCAGACAAACAAAACCACACCAGTTCCAAGATCTGACGCTATCGCCACACCTCAGCACCGGACCGCATACTCGCGGCCCGGCGCTTTTCTTTTTGACCCCGCCACGTCGTTCCCTGATCCGATGAACGGAGAGTGCGGGGGTACAGAAGTACAGAAGTGCTGGAGTGCTGGAGTCGGGGAGACCCGACACAAACTCCCGCACTCCCTGACTCCGTCTCTCCCAAACTCCCGCACTCCCTTCAAAATATGCTAAAATACACGGATAATACCTGACCTCCGAGATTTGTGCGCCTATTCCGTTTCCGCGATCAATTCCGCATCGAGACCGCTGAAAGGCCCTGGATAACGCTTTTCGCCGGCAATACTTTCATTCTCACCGCCGCCAACCTGACCCTCTGGACGCTTCTCGAGGCCTTCCTCATCAAGCGCGCCGGGGTGGAATATCTGCCGATCTTTTTCATCATGAGTTCGGTGGCCATTTTCATCGGTTCGTGGCTGGCTCTCGGACCCCTGCGTCAGCTGCGTCCTTTCACCCAGGTCAGTATTTTTTTCGCTTTTGCGTTCGCCGGTTCGATCCTCCTGGCAGTCGGTGAAGGGTTCGTGGAAAAGACCTCGGAGCCGCTCGCGGCCCTGGTCTTCGTAGGCGTCGGCCTGGTCGTGAATTCCGCTGGCGTCATCACCGCCTCGGTCAAGCAGGGCGTCGTGACAGCGCAAGCTTTCAATCTGGAGCAGATGCGCCGTTTCCAGCCGTTGCTTTCGAGCGTGGACACCGTGAGCAGTATCGCGGCCGGCGCGATCCTCGCCGGACTCAGCGAACTCCTGCCGCCAGCCGCGCTGTTCCTCATCGTGTCGTTCTTTCTCGGCCTGGGCCTGGTGTTCAGTTTCCGGCAGATGAAACTCGCCAGAAAGAGCTCGCTTTTCGCGGCGCTGCCGCCGGAGCCCGCGGATGATCGCGCGAGCGGCGGCCGCGGCTGGCTTGCGCGTCTCGGCGACCGCGACCTGCAGCGCTTCGTCCTGATCTTCGCGATCCTGGCCGTGCTATCCATGCTGTTCACGAGGATCTTCAGTTACATGTTCGCCGTGGCCGCCAACACCCGCTACCTGACGGAGCCGGAACTCAACGCTTTCCTCGGGCGTTACATGGTCATCCTGAACGTCGTCTCGCTCGTCTTCATCAACCTGATCTCGCACCAGCTTTTCAAGCGCGTCGGCGCGACCGGCAACCTGCTGACCTCGCCGGCGATAACTTTTCTCGGCTCGTTCCTGCTGCTCCTGACGCCGGTTTTTCCGGTCGTCGTCGCCGTGAATTTCCTGCGCGACATCGTCTATCCGCTTCAGGGCCACTCCATGCAGCAGATCTTCGGCGGCGTGAGTGATCGCCAGCGCGACGCCATCCTGTCGTGGCTCGACGGTCCGGTCGCGACCGTCGGCGGACTCGCCGGCAGCTTCCTGCTCATTGCCCTCGGCTGGTTCGTGCCCGAATCCGAACCCATGTTCGCGATCAGGGTGCTCAGCGCTATCGCGGTCTGCTTGTTGCTCATCCGTTTCGCCGCGATCATGGATATCCGGCGGCGTTATCCGGAGATCCTCATCGCGCGGCTGCGCGGCAGCGACTATGCGACCCGGCTCCGGGCGATGGAATCGCTGACCGAGTGCCGGCATCTCAGCGGCGGCTGTTTGGCGCCGATCATCAGTATCATCCAGGATCAGGCCGAACCGGTCGCGCTCCGCGTCGCGGCGCTCCGGACCGCGGCGGCCATCCAGGATCCGTCCTGTCTGCGCGTCGTCGGGAAACAATTCAATCATCCGCGCCGCGCGCTCCGGCGCGAGGCCATCCGGACCGCGGCCGCGTTCAAATACGCCTCTGACCGGCTTTACGAGAGTGGCTTCTCCCGGCATACGCTCATCGCCAGGCTGCGGGAGGCTTTCCGCCAAGAAGCGGTTTCGGAGATCGTGAACGATATTCTTGACGCGCTCGTGGCCCTGCGCGATCCGAACATCATTCCGCTCATCATTGATTCCCTGAAGAGCGGCTCGCCGGAGCTGGCGCACAGCGCCCTGCGTTCGCTGCGCCTTTTCCATGATCCGGCGGTCATTGATTTCGTCAGGCCGTTCCTTGCGAGCGCTGAGCCTGACCTGCGCGCCCAGGCGGTCGCCGCGCTGTGGCAGTTCACCTGGGAGCGCCAGGCCTTGTCTGACACGATCGTTGAGCTTCTGGCCAAGCCCGAGGATGCGGCGGCGTATCGCCAGGGCCTGTATCTCGTGGGCCATCTGCGGCTGCGCGATCAGCAAGCACTGCTCCAGGAGGCGCTGAATTCGGCTTCGGCCGTCATCCGTCTGGCGGCGGCGATCGCGCTTCTGAAGATGGGCGACGAATCCGGCGCGAGCGAACTCGACGCGGTGCTTGCCACCGGCGATCGCGGTCTGGCTCGCGAGGTGGAGCGGCTCCGCGACCACGAGGGCGTTCCGGCCAAACAGCGCGAGACGGTCGCGGCGCTCATTCATGAACACCACCTGCATTATCCGCCCAGCCTGCCGGTGAGCGAACCGCTGCGGGTCCGGCTGTGCGATATCCCCAAGGAATGCCTGGCCGCCCTGCTGACGTTCTACAAGGAGGCTGGTTCGACGACCAATCTGCGTAAGATCGAGTTGGCTTTGGAGAACAAGTCTTTTCCGCCGACGCGCGGCCGCGTCGCGGTCACGGGCCTGACTTCGCCCTGGAAAGAGATGGTGGCGATTGCGCTCCTGTCCCACGGGTTCCTGATCCGGTTCGCTGATCCCGGCGCTGAGGTCGCGGACGAGGAGATCGTCGTCGCCGGCCCTGAAGCAGCCCATCGGGCGGCGCGCGCCGCGGTGCTCACGCGGAAGATTGGAGAACTCGCCGATCACGAGGTGTCGGAACAACATTACGCGCCGTCGGAATTGCTGGCGGTCGTGGAACAGATCCGCTTGGCCGGTCATTAGTCGGCTCCGGCGGCGGGATAAAAATAAAACCCCTCCGGTTGGAGGGGTTTTGAAGTTGTCCGCTACCGGTTGATGCCCGGCAGGTTCACGAGATGTTCGAAAGCCTTGTGGCCTTCTTGTCTGGCCTTGTCGTCCGCGGAGCGATCGATGATCTCGAGCGCTTTGCGGGCTCCGTACATCATCAGCTGCGGATTGAAGTACGGGCGGCCGGAGACTTGCCACCAGCAGCAGCTGGACAGCGCCTTCTGGACGTCGTTGTCGAGTTCGGCAACGGCTCCGAAGCGGCGGGCGATGTCCACGAGCTTCCAGAGCGCCTGATGGTAGATGTTGTCCGGCGACTTCCAGAGCGGGAAGTGGTTGCCGGTGACGAAGTCGCGGGGCTCGGTCGACCAGCTGCTCGGCGGCACGACGGAATCCGGCGAGCCGTGGCCGAACATCGTCCAGAGGCGTTCGAAGGGCAGGATCTCCGCCGGCGAGCGGGGACCGGTCCAGTTCTCGACCATCGGCTTGAGGAGCCAGTCAATCAGCTTCTTGTGGTGGTGGCCGAAAGTTTCGGCGTCAGTGGCGAGAACGACATAGCCGAGACGGCCGGCGAACCAGCGACCGATATCGCGGGTGAAGTCCTTGTTCAGCCGATCGAAGTCGTACTGGCCGTGGGCCAGGGCGTTGCCCCACTGCCGCGAGCGCAGGAAGATGCCGAGGCCGCCGACCCGGGGCACGTGGTCGAAGGGGACCGAAGCGTGTTGGGCGGCGTAAGCGGCGTCGTCGGCGATCGTGTAGACGTAGCCGGCATCGCGGAGCGGCGGCACGACGTCGCGGGAGTAGGCGTATTCCGGCAGGTAGAAACCGCCGCAGGAACTTTGGGGCAGTCCGACCGAGTTCTTGCCTTGATGGTCGCGTTCGATCTGGCGGGCCGCTTCGGTTTCCGAGATGAGCGGCATGATCGGATGATGGGCCGCGGTTCCGAAGAGTTCGATCTTACCTTCGCTGACGCAGCGTCGCATGAGGGCGATGATGTCGTCGTGGCCGTGGCGCCGGAGCAGTTCCAGAAGCGACCAGTTGATGTTGGCGCTCAGGGCGAAACGCGGCTGATGATCGAGCCAGCTGAAGATCGGGCGATAACATTCGTCCACGATCTTCGAAAGTACGTGCGGAAACTGCCACCAGGGTTGGTAGAAATGCAGCAGCAAGCCGACTTTGATGGGAGAAGCCATTTGGCACCTCGTTTTGAAAGAGCAATGTCCGCTTGTATATTTACGCCACCTGCACGGAAATACAAGGGGGTGGGGGGTGGAAGTGGAGGAGTGCTGGAGTGCTGAAGTGCGGGAGCGTTTTTTCCGTATTTTTTGTGGTGCCAAAAGAAAAACTCCAGACTTGCGTCTGGAGTTTATGAGATCATATTTTAGCGTATTCCTGGCCGAGTCGTCGGAGACGGCTGCGGAAGGGTCAGCTATTGCTGGGCACGCCGGGTTTCTGGTTCCGGCGGAACAGCTTGCGGAAGAACGTGAGCGGTCCCTTATCCTCGCCGTTCAGACCGGCGAGTTTCTCTTCGACGAGCTTGTGGATCTCCGCGGCCGGACGGCCGAGGAAGATCTCCAGCGCTTCATCGAGGGTTGAGACGGCATAGACCTGGTAGAGGCCTTGCCGCTGGGCTTCGACGAGCTCTTCTTTGAGCATGAGATCGTCGAGGTTCTGCTTCGGCAGGACCACGCCGTGTCCGGCTTTGAGCAGGCCGCGGCGCTTGAGAACACCGAAGTGGCCTTCGATCTTCTCGTTGGCGCCGCCGATCGGCTGAGCTTCGCCCCACTGGTTCATGGAACCCGTGATGGCCAATCTCTGGTCGATCGGGAGCTCGGTGATGGCCGAGATGAGCGCGATGGTTTCGGCGAGAGTGGCGGAATCGCCATCCACGCCGCCATAGCACTGCTCGAAGCTGATCTGGACCGCGAGTCCGAGCGGCTTCTTGCGGCCGTACTGGCCGGAGATGTAGCCGCGGATCGTGGCCGTGGCGGTGTTTGTCGACGGTCCGCTGAGGTCAGCTTCCCGCTGGACGAGCACGATCTTCTCCTTGCCGGCGTAGGCCCGGGCGGTGATCCGCTTGGGGCCGCCGAAGGCGATTTCGGAGTTGATGGCGCCGTAGACCAGACCGTTGATCTGGCCGACCTGGGAGCCTTCGAGCTGCAGGAGCATCACGCCGCGATCCATATGGTCCTGGTAGCGGCGAACGTAGAGCGCCTGACGGTCGTACCGCTCAGCGATGGCATGCTGGACATGCTCGGCTTCGACCGCGGAGACACCGGCCTCGCGGGCCCAATGGGCCGCTTCGGTGATGACGTCTTTGATGATGCCGAATTCGGTCGAGGCCTTGAGCTGGCTCGCCGCGCGGCGGCAGCCGTACTCCACGAGTTTGGCCACGGCCGTCGGAGCGAACTCCGGCAGTTGGCCGTCTTCGCGGCACAGTTCGACGAAAGCGGCGTAGGCCGCCGGGGCGTCAGCCACGTTCAGCTCGTCGTCGAATTCGGCGACGATGCGGAACAGGTTGTCGAATTCCGGCTCGTGGTGGCGCAGGGCGTGGGCCAGGTAGTGGCTGCAGATAGCCACGACCCGGACGTTGACCGGCGTCTCCTGAGTGCGGAAGTCGACGAGCGTCTCGGAGTCCATGAACTTGCCTTTGCTCTCGATCGCGAGCGCTCGCGTCCGGATGACCTTGAGCAGCTTGTAGAAAGCGATGCCGCCGCCCCAGCGCAAGAGATCATCGAGATCCAGCACCAGGCAGCCGCCGTTCGCTTTCAGGAATGCGCCGCCGTCGATCATCGTGTGGTTGACCCGGACCGAGTCCTGGCCGACCATCTGCGCGTTGATCCGGCCGAACAATTCCGAGTATTGCGGCACCGCCACGTGGACGACGGGCGGGTGCGCGTTCTCGGAGTTGTCGGCGAGCAGGCTCACTTGCGTGAGCAGCTCGAGAGATTTCGATCCGTCATCCTGGCTGTCGCGGTTCATGAGCTTCATGATCGAGCTCTGCTGCGGCTTGTCTTCCGGTTCCTTGAGGGCATGCTGGAAGATCATTTTGCTGAGCTCATCGAGATAGCGGCTGAAGACCGCGTTCTCGCCGACGATGCCGTTCAGGATGGCGACTTGTTTGTCCAGGATCTCCTGGATGACGTCGTGCTCGGCCTTGCTTTTGGCCGCGAGGCGGAGATCGACGAGTTCCCTGGATTGCAGGCTGGTCAGTTCGAAGATCGTTTCCGCCTTCAGGGAGTTCTCGCCGTTGGTCAGCTGCGCCCTGATGTCTTCATCGAGTGCGTTGAACTCTTCCTCGCTGAGGGGTTCGCCGGGATGGGCGAGCGACATGAGCGTGAGGTGGCGCTTCTTTTCGTGGATGATGATCAGGTGGTGGCAGGCCTGGACCTTCTTGTCGGCCTCTTCCCAGAGCTGGGTGAGCGCTTCCGAGAGTGCCGTGAGGTGTTGTTGACCGACCTCCTGCACGCGCTGCGGCATGATCTTGGTCGCGTACTTACCGAGCGCCTGGAGGCGCTTCTTGAATTCGCGGCCTTTGCCGTTCGGCACGGAAATGATGGCCGGGCGGCGCGGCGTGGCGAAATCGTACAAGCAGACGAGATCCGGCGGCGCGGCGTCGATGCCGGCCATGTACTGCCGGAGGAAATCCAGCGTCTTGGCGCGGCGGCCGGTGTTCGGCGAGCCGACCACGATGACGTTGTAGTGGCTCTTCGAGTAGTCGCTGTCGGACATCTTGAGGCCGAGCTCGATCGAGGCGAGGGCGTCCTTCTGGACGACGGTCTTGCTCTGATCGGCAGCGGCGTCAGTGGCCACAGGAGCGCAGGTCAGACGGAGCTTTTCCGCCGGTACAGCCAGTTTGGTACGGGTTGCAGATGACATCGGAACCTCCCGTGTTCTTGTTTGATTGTAAAGGACACGGGGCTATCTAAACACAAGCGTTGATTAACGTCAAAAACGTCTGGGCCGGGGCGAAAATAAGCTCAGCTCAGGCAATCTTGGCCGGTTGCCGCCGAGATTGACGGTTAGCCATATATATGGTAAGGACCATGTGAGTTCTTTCACATTCCCCACCACATACGCGGAGTGACGCATGACCGAAACCAAGAGCAAGAAAGAAGTTCGCGGCGCGGCATTTTTGGTCGATCGCAACGACAGCCAGAGCGTCTGTACGCCGGAGGATTTCTCCGAGGAACAGCGCAGCATCGGCGAAGCCGTGGCTGACTTCATGAAACAGGAAGTGACGCCGAAAGTCGCGGCTCTCGAAGAGCACGACTACGAGCTGCTCACAGGCCTGATCCGTCAGGCCGGCGAACTCGGACTGCTGGGCGTGGATCTGCCGGAGGAATTCGGCGGTCTCGGCCAGGATCTCACGACGTCGGCGCTGGTCCTCGAGGCCATCGGCGGCTGCGGGAGCGGTTCCTACGCCACGGCCGTGGGCGCGCACAGCGGCATCGGCACCTGGCCGATCCTGTACTTCGGCAACGAAGAGCAGAAGCGCCGCTTTTTGCCGGGCATCGTGTCCGGCGGTCTCATTGCCGCCTACGCGCTTACCGAGTCGAGCAGCGGCAGCGATGCCTTGGCGGCCAAGTGCAAGGCCGTGCTCTCGCCCGACGGCAAGCATTACGTCGTGAACGGCGAGAAGGTCTTCATCACCAATGCGAAGATCGCTGACATTTTCACGGTCTTCGTGAAGATTGACGGCGACAACGCCAAGATGGCCTGTCTCGTGATCGAGAAAGGGACGCCGGGTCTCAGCATCGATCGCGAAGAGCACAAGATGGGCATCCGCGGTTCGTCCACCTGCCGGCTCGTCTTCGAGGACGCGCTGGTGCCGGCGGAGAACCTGCTCGGGACCATCGGCAAGGGCCACAAGATCGTCCTGAACACGCTGAACCTCGGACGGTTCAAGCTCGGGGCGGGCGCGGTCGGCGCCATCAAGTCGTCCGTGAACTCCGCGGTGCAGTACGCTTCCGAACGCAAACAGTTCGGGAAGCCGCTGCTCGACTTCGACGGCATCCGGGCCAAGATCGCCGACATGGTGGTCGCGGGCTGGGTCGGCGAGTCCATGGTTTTCCGCACCGCCGGACTCCTGTCCAGCCGGCTCCATGGCGCCAAGACGCCGGAAGAGGCGACCAAGGCCATCGAGGAGTACACGGTCGAGTGTTCGCTGGTCAAAGTGGGACTCTCCGAGATGCTCGGCAACGTCGCCGACGAGATGGTGCAGGTCTACGGCGGCTACGGTTACGTCGAGGAATACCCGGCGTCCCGCATGTACCGCGACTCGCGCATCAACCGCATCTTCGAGGGTACCAACGAGATCAACCGCATGCTCGCGGTCGGCGAGGTCCTCAAACGCCATCTCCAGGGCCGGATCGATCTCGTCGGCGCGGCCAAAGGCCAGGCGGCCGCGGCTGTGAAGCGCGGACGCAAGAGCACTCTGGCCAAGGGTTTGGCCACGGCCAAGCAGCTGCGCTCCTTCGCGGAGTTCGCTGTTCGCCGCGCCGCCGATCAACTGCCGTTCTCGGTCACGAGGACGCGCCAGGTCATCGAGCCCGGACCGAAGGCGCTTCGTCCGGCGTTCGACGCCGTGCGCTCAGCCGTGCTTTACGCGCTCGGCGAGGCGATGATGACGCTGCAGGCCAAGCTCAAGGACGAGCAGCAGCTGCTGTTCGCTCTGGCTGATCTGCTGCTCGCGGTCTTCGCCATGGAATCGGCGCTGCTGCGGTACGAGAAGCTGGCGGCTGCCGGAGCCGACGCGAAGCTCGCCGAAGCGGTCGTGCGCGCTTACTTCTGCCACGCGCAGCGGGAAGCGGCGGACAAGTGCGTCCGCGTTCTTTCAGCGCTCAGCTCCGGACTCGAGCGGCAGAACAAGGTCGCGCGAGTCCTGGATCTGCTGGCGGCGGCGCCTCTCGACGATCTCGTCGCGCTCAAGCGCCGCATCGGCGACGCCGCGGCGGAACAGGGGAAATACCCGTTCTAGTTTCCGGACAGCCTCAGGCGGTCGAGCTTAGCTCGGCCGCTTTTTTTGTCTTCGTCGCGTCGTTCGCGAACGACGAAAATGAATGCCTGACACCAGGTGATAAAAAATCTTTTTTGTCAAAAATTTCTCAGGGCGAAAAAGGGCAGGCGGGAATCCAGCCCCACCCTCCGCATCTCCGTCTCTCCTGCACTCCAGCACTCCAGAACTCCAGAACTCCCGCACTTCAGAACTTCAGCACTCCCACACTTCCTCACTCTCCCAATGGGCACAATCGGCCAATATTCAGCGAGCGACTTCCAAAATCCGGGGTTTTGGGACAATAAAAAACGGACTGCTCGCAGTCCGTTTGCATCTGGTCGGCGTTGTTTCCGATAACGTTGACCTTAGAAGTACTTCAGATCCCGGCCGAAATCGCAGGCCTCATAACGGGCCGGCATCCCGCGATAGGTCTCGGCATGCGCCAGGTACCTGAAGAAGTTGATGATAAAAATGAACGGGTTGAAGATCTTCAGGATCGGCTTCACATACTTCATGATGAACCTCCTTATTCTGGACCAGAGTCTAGCATAAAAATCTTTTTGTCAAAAGCCTCTCCGGGCGAAAAAGAGCAGACGGAAATCCAGCTCTCCCAGACTCCGTCACTTCCTGACTCCGTCTCTCCCGCACTCCAGCACTTCCTCACTCTTCGATCCACTGAACGGGAGAGTGCGGGAGTGGAGGAGTGGGGGAGACCCGACAAAAGCTCTTACACTCCAACACTCCAGCACTCCAGCACTCTCCCAAACTCTTTTACTCCGTCTCTCCAGCACTCCCGCACTCCCACCCTTGTCTCAGCGATCGGCCCGCGACTAACCGGATAGGTCGCGATTTGCTACACTGCGAGCAGCAGCTACTCATTATATATACGTCTATGGACCAGTCGAAAGATCAGGCCGCCGCTCCGGCGGTCAAGAGCGCCGGAATCTGGAAAAATCAGCCGTCCTGGCTGAAGTTCCTGGTCGGCTCTCTGCTTTATAGCGGAACCATCATCCTGACCTTCTGGTATTTCAGTTCGCCGTTTAAGCCAGCTGCGGTTCCGACGCCGTCCGTGAACGCGCCGGATCAGGCGGTTGACGACTTGCGTCCGATCCCTGGCATCGCGGCCGCTGGAGCATTCGCGCTCTATGAACCGGTGGTTGCGAACGTGAAACCGGCCGGCAAACCCTATGCCGTCAGCGCGGACCTGGGGAATATTCCGAACGCCGGCGATTTTTATCTCTCCGACGCGGCCAAAGATTTGCTCGTCCGGAACGCATTCGTCGTGACGCCGGGCTGGACCAAGGAATTTTTCCAGCTCTACGAGAAGAACCGCTATGATAAACTGCCGAGTTTCGTGACTGTCGATGCCGTGGTCCATAATTATCACCTGATGTTCGACAACCTGCTGCAGCAGCTCGAGACCGGCAAACTGTCGGCCGAAGCCCGGGCGCTGACAACGCGGCTGTTGCGTGCCTCGCGGGAACAGTTGACTGGACTCAAAGGCACGGCCTGGGAGAATGCCGCGAAACGCAACGTCGCTTTTTTCGCCGTGGCGGCGAAGCTGCTCAATGGCGCCGCGGAAACTCCGGCCGAGGTCCGGCCCGAGGTCGCGGCCGAACTCGATCTCATCGCCGCTCACGCCGGCATCAAGGAATCGCCGATGATGAACATGGGAGCGGAGCGGAGTTCGGGTCCGCCGCCGAAGCTCGGCGACGCCTACCTCGAGGATTATTCGCAGTACGTGCCGCGCGGGCATTATGAAAAATCCGAACTGCTGAAGTCGTACTTCAGAGCCATGATGTGGTACGGCCGGATGAACTTCCGGTTCAAGACCGCCGACGAGGTCCGCTCGGCCGCGCTCATGGCCGCGGCTTTGCGCGCCGACGGCGCGGCGCTCGCGCACTGGGACGCGATCTACGAACCGACCGCGTTCTTCGTCGGGAAGAGCGATGACATCGGTTATCACGAATTCGTCAAAGCGCTCGCGTCGGCCTACGGCGCGGACGCCGACGCCTCCGCCTTGGCCGCTGACGAGGCTGGTTTCGGCAAGTTGCAGACCGCTCTCGCGGCGCTCGAACCGCCGCAGCTCAACTCGATGCCGATCTTCGACGAGACCATCAGCCCCGACCGCGAGAAGGAGATCAGGGGTTTCCGGCTGATGGGACAGCGGTTCACCATCGACGCTTCCATCTTCCAGCGCCTGATTTATCGCGAGGTCAAAGAGAACCCGCAGGGCGCAAGGCGGATGCTGCCGAAAGGCCTCGATATCCCGGCCGCGCTCGGCTCGGAGGAGGCTTACGCGCTGCTCCGGAGCGCCGGCGCGACTGATTTCAAGGACTACCCCGAGAACATGAGCAAGCTGCGGACCTACATCAGCGGTCTCGGCGACGAGGTCTGGACGCAGAATCTGTACTGGGGCTGGCTGTATTCGCTGCGGCCGCTCGTTGCGGCGAAGGGCGCCGGCTGGCCGAGTTTCATGACGAATGCCGCTTGGGCCAGGAAGGATCTCGAGTCCGTGCTCGGCAGCTGGACCGAACTCAAGCACGACACCATCCTGTACGCCAAACAGGTCTACGCGGAGCTGGGCGGGGCGGGTTTGGACGAACGTCTGCGCGATGATCGCGGGTACGTGCAGCCGGAGCCGGAGGTCTACGCGCGGCTCCTGGCGCTCACGGCCATGACCAAGCGCGGGCTCGAAGCGCGCGGGCTTCTGGATGCGCCGTCAGCCGCCAATCTTGATCTGATGTCCGAGCTGCTGCGGAAGCTCTTGGTCATTTCCGAAAAGGAATTGGCCGTCCTGCCGCTCAGCGCCGAGGACTACGAATTCATCCGTTCGTTCGGCGGCCAGCTGGAGCATCTGTGGTATGAGATCAACGCCGCGGAGATCGCGGCGGCGCAGGCGAGCAGTTCGTCCTATCTCGACAATAATCCGGCCGCGCTCGTGGCCGACGTGGCGACCGATCCCAACGGTCAGGTGCTTGAGGAGGGGACCGGCCACATCTCGAACATCTTCGTCGTCTTCCCGCTCGACGGCGAACTGAAACTGGCGAAGGGCGGCGTCTACTCTTACTATGAATTCCCCTGGCCGATGAACGACCGGCTGACCGATGCCAAGTGGCGCGAGATGCTGGACACCGGAAAGACGCCGGAACGTCCGGACTGGGTCAAGGCTTTCACCACCGCCAATTAAATGAAGAGACGCGCCCGGACCACGACTTTGATCTGCGTGTCCGCGGCCACGGTTGTCGCCGCGGTCTGGTTTGCCGCGAGCCGGCTGGAGGGCGAGGCCGCGATCCCGGATCCGGCTCCGTTGCCGCTGGCTGCTGACGCGGCCGCCGAGGCCGGCTTGCTCGCCGAGCGGCGCGCGGCTTTCGCAACGTTCCGGGCCGCGAAACTGGCCCTGCCCGAATCCCAGCCAGAGATCTCGCTCGTCGCGGTCGGCGACCTGATGCTGTCGCGGACCGTGGCGCAGCGGCTGGCCGCGAATGGCGGTCCGGAAGCCGCGTTCGCGCGCGTCCGGGATTATTTGCGCGCCGGCGACATCACTTTCGGCAATCTGGAGACTGCGCTTCTTTCTGGCCGGGCGATCCAGCCCGGGGAGATGGTTTTCCGGTCCGATCCGGCTGCGGCCGCGAGCCTGGCTTCGGCCGGTTTCGACGTTCTTTCGCTCGCTAATAACCACGTCCCCAATTTCGGCGCCGCCGGCATCCTGGAGACGCTGAAATATCTGGATGCCGCCGCCGTCGCCCACGCCGGCGCTGGCGCTGACGCGACCGCCGCCCGCGCTCCGGCCATCGTCGAAAGGTCCGGGCTGCGGTTCGCTTTCCTGGCTTACAACGACGCCGATGTCGTACCAGCGGGTTATTTCGCCGCTGCCGATCATCCCGGGACCGCAGCCATGGACATCGAGAATTTGAAAGCTGATATCGCCGCCGCCCGCGCCGCCGCCGACATCGTCGTCGTCTCCATGCATTCGGGCACGGAGTATGTCCCTGATCCGAACCGGCGCCAGACCGCGTTCGCTCATGCCGCCATCGACGCCGGAGCCGATCTCGTCATCGGCCACCATCCGCACGTCGTCCAGACCGTCGAGACCTATGCCGGCAAGCCGATCATCTACAGTCTCGGAAATTTCGTTTTCGATCAGGGCTGGTCGCGCGAGACCAGGGACGGACTCATGGCCAAGATCGTCTGGCGCGGCCAGGAGATCGTCCGGATCGAGTTCCAGCCGATCGTCATTGGGGATCTGTTCCGTCCGGAGACCGCGGCCGGCGTTGATCGCGAGCGCATCCTGGCGCGCCTGGGGACGAGACTCGGGCAGCGGGCCGCGTTCGTCTATGACGCCGCGAATGGAACTTTCGAGCCGGACGCGACGGCCGTGATCGAATCGGTCGGCGCGACTGCGATGACTGGTCCGTCCCGGATCTCCAGGATCGCGACCGCGGACATCAACGGCGACGGAGCCGAGGAATCATTTTCCTTGAAAGTCGGCCGGCTGGTCGTGAGCGGCCGTGACGGCGCAATCTGGAGTTCGCCCGCAGACCAGTGGGTGGATGATTTCGCGCTGGCGGATGTCGACGGCGACCTGAACACCGAGCTTGCGCTCAGTTTCTGGCGGGCCGGCAGTTTCGGCAGCTCCAAACCTTTCTGGGCGGCTGACGATGCCGCGGTCCGGAACCATTTCGCCGTGTTTTCCCTGGCTGGCGGGCGCGTCCGTCCGCTCTGGCAGTCTTCCGCGCTCAGCCGGCCCAATTGCGAGTTCGTCCTGGCGGATGCTGACAGCGACGGCTGCCAGGAGCTCGCGGTCCTCGAGGGCGAGTATGGCGCGACCGGTCCTGAGTGCGGCGTCGTGGCGCCGGCCTTGTGGCGCTGGGACGCCTGGGGCTTCACGAACCTGACCCGCGGCGTTCCGGGCGGTTTCAGCGGCCTGACCGTCGAGCCGCGCTCCGCTGGCGCCGTCTTTTCGGCCGCCAGAATGTCGTTTGATCGTTGAAGATCCCTTGGGCTGGAAGCCCTGATTTTAGAAACACCACGTCGTTCGCGAAAAAAAAGCGCACCCGAACAGCAAGAGCGAGTGTGCTCTCTGCCGCGCGGATGCGCGAGTGTGGGGAACTTGGCTTGTCTACGGTACGAAAGAAGCGATCTCTTCCTCGCTGGTACCGATGTCCTCAAGGGTGATGACGCCCTTGGCGACCGCCTCGCGCAAGTGGTTGAGGCAAGCCTCATACTCGACGGTTCCGTAACGTAGATCCTCAAGACAACACTGGGCGCTGAACTTACAGCACTTGACCCAAAGCTCGCCAAGCTCTTCCTCGCTGGTGCCGATGTCCTCGAGGGTGATGACGCCCTTGGCGATCTCTTTGCGCAGGCAATCGAGGCAATACTCGTAATTGACGGTTTCGTTACGCAGGTGGTCGAGCCAGCGCTGGGCGCTGAACTTGCAGCACTTGACCCAAAGCTCGCGGAGCTCATCCTCACTGGTACCAATGTCCGCGAGGGTGAGGTTGCCTTTGGTGATCACCTCACGTAGGTCAGTGAGGCAATACTCGCAGCGGATGATAGATATACCCTCGTTACGCATTTTGTTGAGATACATCTGAGCCCGGGCCTTTGCGTATTGATAATCACTCATTCCCTTCTCCTTTTGAAAGAGCGTTTGTAGTCAATCGAACCACGCGGATCATATTGACGAGCGACCATAGTACAAAACAAAAGGCGATCTTTGTCAAACTTGACCACCCTAACCCTGATCAAGTTTTGCGCGAGATATTAGCGCTTAACATAGCCTTATTATCCCTGTCCTAGCTGGCGCCGCTTTTTCGGCAGTCCAAACGCCGGCCGCACGATAGAAAAATCCTGTTCCGGCCCGAGCCACAAAGGTTGCCCGAACGGCGATCTTGGATTATACTGTCTCCGGGATGCGCAAAAAGCATCTTTTTGGCTTATTGATGAGGCGCACGGTTGTTTTTAGCGGCGCCGAACCGGATAGCCCGACCTATGGAACAATTTTGGCACGATTATCTCTACAACCCGCTCCTGAACGTCTTGATCTTCCTGTATTCGGGCTTTGCGGGCGAGAATTTCGGCGTTGCCATCATCGAGCTGACCGTCGCTCTGCGTCTTGCTCTCATGCCGTTCACCATCATCGATGAGCGCAATGCTTATCGCTACGAGACTCTGAACAAGAAGATCGGCACCCTTGAGCGCGACTTCAAAGCCGACGCCATCAAACGCAAGGAGAAGATCCGTGAGCTCTTGCAGCAGCACAAGGTGAATTATTGGGCTAAAGTTTTTGTCCTCGGCATCCAGGCCGTCGTCCTCGTGCTTATCTATCAGGTCTTCATCGGCGGCATCAAGTTCACGCCCCAAGAAACGCTTTACACCTGGGTGACCGTCATCCCAGCCAAGATCAATACGATGTTCCTAGGTTTCGATCTCGCTGAACGCGGCATTTTCTGGCCGGCGGTCGTCGCGGTCGTGCTGTTCCTGCAGATCTATTCGGTGCAGAAGAAACGTGAACATCTCGTGACCCGCTCGGACGTCATGTACATGATCCTGTTCCCGCTGTTCACGCTGGTCGCCCTGTTCCTGCTGCCGACGGTCAAGTCAATCTTCATCCTGACCTCGATGTTCTTCTCCATGGCCGTCTTCTGGCTGCGGCAGATACTGTTCCGGACGGAGAAAGCGGCTAAAAGTTGAGACGGTATCCGTCGGCAGAACGCCGGCGGATTTTATTATGGGGAAGCGTTGAGAGAGACGGAGCCACGTCGCTCGCGAGCGACGTGGCGGAGTCAGGGAGAGACAGAGTCACAGGCTCCGTCTCTTCGTCTCTCCCGCACTTCGTCTCTCCCGCACTCCGTCTCTTCCACGTATTGCCAAAAGCGCCGTTTTAGCCTATCCTAAGCAATATCGGCGTCGATTTAAGCGCATATTTAGGCACAAATTATGTCTTCAGAAAGCTCCGAAAGCCTGGATAAGATCATGTATTCGTTCGTCGTTGAAGACGTGCTCAAAGGCCTGTTCATCCATGTACCGCCGGGCTATGTGGCCTGCGTCTATGACCTCGGTTTCGGCGTCCTGAAAAAAGTCCTGACCCCCGGCCTGCACCTGAAGATCCCATTTTGGCAGAAAGCCAAGCTGTTCAACACTCAGACGCTGGAATACTCCGTCAGCCGCAAGTTCAATCCGGAGAACGAGCAGGCGCTCGGCGACACGCCGATCGTCGCTCAGACGCTTGACGGCCAGCGGATCTCCGTCGAGGGCACGGTGCTGCTGCGGCTCGACACCAATCAGGTGCCGACCATCTGGCAGACCATCGGCGAGGATTTCGTCTCGAAGATCGTTCGGCCGACCATTAGGAGCCGCATGCGCATGATCGCTTCGCGCTACAATTATCAGGATGTCGTCTCGACGCGGCGCGACTCGGTCGAAGTGGATTGCAAGAACGAACTGGAGCGCATCTTTTATCCGCGCGGCATCTTCGTGGAGAACGTCCTGCTGTCCGAGATCGGCAAAGTGGGGGATGGCGCCGGCAAATCCAAGAACGAAAAGTCGGAAGAGAAACCATTGGATTAGCGACAAGATAAAGAAACCGGCCTCTCGCGGCCGGTCAATTAGTAATTAGGTGGTAGTTGGTAGGTGATAGTCCCTAAAACCTAACACTTAGCCCCCTCAGTCCCTAACCCCTAGCGAATTATCATGCTGCCGTTTTTGGCCGTCATTCTGGCATCATTCGCCGTTTCCGCCCTGGCCACGCCGCTCGTGATCAGGTTAGCCCGGCATTTTGACGTGCTCGACGCGCCGGTTTTGCCGCGCAAGATCCATCAGCGGCCGACGCCGCTTCTCGGCGGCATCGCTGTTTTCGCCGGCCTCGCGGCCGCCGTCGGTCTGTGCCTCTGGCTGGGTTGGCTGCCGGCGCTGCATATCAGATTGAAATATCTGGCCGGCCTGCTTTTGGCCGCGCTGATCCTCATTTTTGGCGGTTCGCTCGACGACAAGTTCGATCTGCGTCCGTCGCGCCAGATCATCTGGCCGGCGCTGGCTGCGCTCATCGTGGTGGCGAGCGGCATCGGCGTGGGCTACGTCACGAATCCGTTCGGCGGCCAGATCTACCTGGACCGCCAGCAGTTCACGGTCCTGTGGTGGGACGGCCTGCCGTACAGACTGACGCTCATCGCCGACCTGTTCTCGTTCTGCTGGCTTCTGGGCATGATCTACACGACCAAGCTCCTCGACGGGCTCGACGGACTCGTGAGCGGCGTCACCGTCATCGGGGCGCTCATCATCGCGGCCGTGAGTCTGATGAAGGAGGTCGCCCAGCCGGACACGGCGCTCCTGGCGTTCGCGGTCGCCGGAGCCTTCGCCGGCTTCCTGATCTTCAATTTCAATCCGGCGCGGATCTTTTTGGGCGAGGGCGGCTCCACGCTGGCCGGTTTCCTGCTCGGCACGCTCGCCATCATCTCGGGCGGCAAGATCGCCACGGCGCTCCTCGTTCTCGGCCTGCCGATCTTCGATACTGTTGTCGTTGTGGCGCGGCGCATCTTCTGGTATCGTCGCTCCATGGCCACCGGCGACCGGACGCATCTGCATTTCCGGCTGATCGACATGGGCCTGTCGCAGCGGCAGACCGTGCTGTTCTATTATTTCGCGGCCGCCCTGTTCGGTTCAGCCACGCTGTTCCTCCAGGGCTGGGAGAAGATCGTCGCCCTCGGACTCATCGCGAGCCTGATCGCGGCCGTCCTGTCGTTCTGGACGGCTTGGCGGCGTCGGACTCGGCCAGCGGCGAATGATTCGATCCCAGAAGATCAGCAGCCTGAATGACCATGTTGAAAGAACAACCGGAAAACAACATGTCCCGCAATAAACTGGTCTTTTCCCTGACCATGCTTTTAGTGATGCTCGCGGTCGCTGGATTCGTCGCCTGGCAGCAGCGGACGTTCGCCCGCGCCGAGGTCGTGATCGACGAGCGGATCAAAATCGCGGCCGATGTCGCTTCGACGCCCGCGACCAGGGAAAAAGGCCTGTCCGGCCGGGAAGCGCTGGGGGCCGCAGAAGGCATGTTATTCATTTTCGGGCGCGCGGACCGCTACGCTTTCTGGATGAAGGACATGAGATTCGCCATCGATATCCTTTGGATCAAGGGCGATGAGATCGTTGATATCACGACGGATGTGCCGCCGGCCGCGGTCGGAGCGCCGCTGGAGCGGTATTTCCCGATGTCTCCGATCGACAAGGTTTTGGAAGTGTCGGCGGGGTTCGCGGCGCGCCACGGGCTGCGCACCGGGCTTAAGCTCACGATCAATATTGACAAGGTTGGGGCCGAGCGGTAAACTGCTCCTGCTCATCGTAACGGTCGGCCGGCGCCTTGATGGCCCGGTTGCGCCTTTTTTCTAAAGAACTTCTCGTAATATGGCCAACATCGCCGTCATTCAAACCGGAGGCAAACAGTACCTGGTCAAAGAAGGGGATACTTTGCGGGTCGAAAAACTTGATGTCCAGGAAGGTGCTGCTCTCAAATTCGACGTCCTGCTCGTCACGGACGAGTCTGGCAAGGACACCAAGGTCGGCGCGCCGTTCGTCAAAGGCGCCGCGGTCTCGGCCAAGGTCCTCGGTTTCGGCCGGGCGAACAAGGTCATCGTGGTCAAGTTCCACGCTAAGGCCCGCTACAAGCGGAAGGCCGGACATCGCCAGCCGTTCACCGAGATCAAGATCGAGTCGATCAAGGCGTAAGGGAGAATCTAAAAAACCGGAGCTCAGGCTCCGGTTTTTGGTAGTGAAGAGAGTGCTGGAGTGCT